>Ga0160505_100932_pt1 | contig 14742 bp, 11 predicted proteins | sample DIDeMG_FD_108225 | JGI IMG/M metagenome (GOLD analysis project Ga0160505, IMG submission 108225) | Enriched chicken feces microbial communities from UW Madison campus, WI, USA - DID2874_E49_Stillage MG | ecosystem: Host-associated > Birds > Digestive system > Large intestine > Fecal ... | reverse complement strand
TGAGGGTGTAGTTGAAAAGGTAAAGGTAGAGCCAGAGTTCTGTATGTCTTGATTAGTAGGTGCGCATTGAAAGAAAGAGAGGGTTTGACAAACAAACTACAAGAAACAAGTATATGAGAAAATTTTCAAGGCCATATTGCTAGAATTCTTCTGAAGATTGCCTTATATTCATTAATACCTTCCACGGAACGTTCTGGCACCAAATCACTCTACTATAATCGTCTCTATAGTCACGTGCACTCGCCTCCACTATTACATCCGAGTACACCCTAATCTTTAATAATAATCATCATCAGCATGAGTTTCTTCAAATCTTTCAAAAACAAGTATACACCATTGGCACAGGAAGATGGTGCACCATTGCCTCCTCCTGTAACTCAATCTTCAGAGCCTCAATCTGGATTCAAAGCTCGGATGCAGAAGTTGAATCCGTTCAGATCTCAGAGCATATATCTAGAGGACGATAGCAACTATGTCACCCTGGAACCTGGGTATTTTGAATTGTCACGATGGGACAGAATGTTGATTTTTGCATTGACGTTTGGCGGAAGTGTCTGCTGCTACTTGATCTGCATCTTTCTCTTCCCAGTCCTCTCACTAAAACCTCGGAAGTTTGCCTTACTTTGGTCGTTGGGGCTGATATTCTTTTTGGTGAGTTTTGGTGTGCTTCAGGGCTTCCAGGCATATGTTACACACTTACTTTCGTCCACCCGGCTCATTTTCACCGTGGTGTTTGTCACTAGCATTATCTTGACCTTGATCTCGAGTTTGTCGTTGAAGTCTACTCTTCTCTCCATATTGTTTGCTGCTATCCAGCTAATTAGTGCCATTTGGTACTCGGTCAGCTACTTTCCTATGGGTCAACAAACGCTCAATTTGGCGTCTTCAGTTGCACGTTCCCAGGCAGAGTCCTGGCTCAATACATAGTTATATATATGATTATTGTGGGAATGCACTTTCCAATCCCTTCTGTGCAACCTTCACGATAGCCGGGTTGGAGATAGTATCGTCAGCCAATTTGGAACGGAACTGCTCCACTTTTTTGGAGACAATTGACAACTTCTCGTTGGAAGGATCCACAATCTTGGCCCAGTTTCTCAAACTCTGCAATGCCAACACATACTTCTTTTCTTCCAAATAGACGTCGTAAGCAAACTCCCAAGTGAATCTATACTTGTCAGCTTGCGATGTCAAGATTTTGGCTTGGTTCTCCATATCCTCCAAGAGGTTCGGATTCTCTTTCAAATCAGACAAAAGCTTAGCACCCAATGGGTCAACATCATCCTTCTCGGACTCAACACGAGAAATGAGCTCGCTCTTCTTTTTGATGTTAAGTGGCTTGGTCTTCTTGACCTTCTTCTTCTTGGACTTAGGATCTTCGTTGGACTTTTCCGCTTGTTGACCTCTGTAAATTTCCCAATAGAGCTCAGACAAACCCTTTACACTTCTGACATAAATCGGAGTGCCGTAAAGCTTGTCCTCCCATTTCAACATGTCAATATAGTCACGCGGAGTACCACGTCTCATACAGTAGGAGTGGAAGTCGAACTGGTCGTTGGTGAACACTTTGAACACCTTAGCCACTGCCAAAAATCTCTTCAACGCCAAACCTCTGTACATGTCAGCCAAGTCCTGGACTTCATTGAGCTGGTCTGAGTCAGCGGGCAAAGATGCAAGCTTACCGAGTTGCTCTTTATAGAGTCGAGTGTATGCCTCTGCACTTTCAACCAACACCCAGTTGGCTTGCATGGTGTGCAAGTCTTTGAGGCCATTGACGGCGCCTTCGTCCAATTTTGTGAAGAGAGAGATGCAATTGATTGCGTCATCGATCTGGTTGGCTCTAAAGAGGTACTTGGTAGTCTTGGAGTTGATGAAACGATCCTGCAAGTCCAAAGAACGGCCCTCTTGCATGATGGCTGCAGCCTCCTTGTATTGGCCAAGATGCTTGGTGACACGGGCCTTGAGAATGTACAATTCGACCAAGGTTGGCGAGTGGTTCAATGCTGCATCAACATATTCCATGGCTTTGTTGTTGTCACCAAGGTATAAGTAGTGCTGAGACAAGAAGTAGTTTGCCCAAACGAAAACAGTGGGTTGCAACAGAGGCACTTCCTTCTCGAAAAACTCCAACACAATTGACAATATCACATCACGCTTCTTCTTATTGGTGTACAAGGGCTTGACGTTGACGAAGGTAGCAGGGACACCTCTTTTCAATTGAGACAAAATGTACTTGGAAGCTCTCTCTCTGAACTGAGGGTGGGAAGCAGGCAAGAACGTTAAAGGGACATACTGAGGAGGGTCTGCACGAGGATAGAACAGTGCAAGCTTATCGTACAACTTCAATCTGAGGTCGATGGAGCCACTGGGCGTACCCAAAGCAGTTTCAAGCAAGGTATAGTAGGACTCGTTGTCTGGGTTTCTTTGCAACAACGCACGGTACACCAACGAAGATTCCTTCAGCTTGCCCAAGAGAAGCAAGTACTTGGCCTTATACTCCATGAATGACGTGCGGTCTCTGATTTCGTCTGAGTCCTTCTCCAACTCCTCCAAAGCTCTGGAAAAGTTGCCAGCCTCTGCAATGATGGAATTCTTGTAAAGAACACACTCACTCTGCTCATATCTGTCCTGCTCCTGTAAATGTTCTTTAATGATGTCCTCGATCTTGGCCAACGTGCTGACAGCAGCATCATAATCCTTGTTGAGGTGATGTGCAATAGCGACAGCAGTCCAGTTTGCCCTATAACCAGGCTGACTCTCCAAGAACTGTTGTCTGGAATCCTTCAAGTTCTTGTAATCTCTCACCTGCGACTGAAGCAACGATAAGTCTCTCAAGATTGGGGTATTTTGCAGGCCATGGTCCATTGCCGCCTTATACCATTTGGCAGCCTCTTCATAGTTCTCCACCGATCTATAATAGATACCAGCCAAATGGTTAACCAAGTAATTTGCAGGCTCCTTGGCCAATGCCTTGATAATGTAGGGCTCTGCATCAGCCTTATGTCCCAATTGGTGGTTTGCACAGCCCTTCAAGGCCAAGGACTCAGCGTGGGAAGAGTTCTTCTTCAAGTTCTGATCGACGAGCTTCAAAGCCTTTTTATACTGTTTGGCCTCATAAAGCTTCAAAGCCTCACGGGCGTTGGCGTCCTCCTTGTTGGCAAAAATGGGTTTTCTGGCCACCATTGAAAATTATTCACTGAGTTGAGGTTCGTTGACTTGGAGAATTTGAATGAACAAATCGGCACGACTGGGTGCGAAATAATGGTGGGAAGTACGGGAATCATGAACGAACAATGAGGGTATGGAGGCATTTGTGAGCCGTTCAATGAGCAAGGGAGTGGAAAGAAAAAAAGGGAAAATAGAATGGAAAGAATAGATATGTTGTGACGTTGAGTGAATTTGGCAAAAAGGAGAGACTGAATCATCATTGTAGCATGACATTTAATGTGAGAATGTGAAAACATAAGAAGACAAGCCCGTGCAAACTTTCCAAAAAGAAAACTCTCAATTGTCGAGAACATTTCCAAGATTATCCAAATTGTCAAGAACATTTGTAGATGGAAAAGATAAAAGAAACTCATATGAAAATGCAACAAGAAGAGCATACCTTGTGGGACTCATGATCAAGAAGGAAATACAAAGAATGAAATACAAAGAATGAAATACAAAGAATGAGAAGACAACATAGCTGCAAAAACCACATGAGTGATCCAGCCAGAGAAACATTTTCAGACAATAGAAAATGCCTGGCCAAACAAAGTATGACGACAAGAGATGAAACATCACACCAAAAAAAACACATACAATCGTGACGCTCAAAGACAAGCAAACATTCCCCATACAATACTCTCGGCAGTAAAGGGTATCCCATCGACTCGTACACAACGTCATGATATCTATGGGTGACCTTCAATAATGCGTTGTTGAAAGAAACATGGGGCTGCGCCATGGCAACGTAAGCCTTAAGTCTTGAGGGTTACTATTGTTCGGGCCAGAACGGAGAATGCTAAAAGCAGGAATTCAAGTATGGGGAGGGGCGGGACATCGGCGATGGATCGAACACAATAGGGACAATACCCGGGGACTTGCATCGAACTACCAGAGCAACTACAACTCCCATTTCCTGAGAGTGCAGATCCCGCCGCGTGGGGTAGGGTGGCGCAAAAGGAAAGCCAACATCAGCATGTATTGAAAGTTGGGTGGACTTGCAACTCTCAAGATCCAACGGATAGATGGAATTGTGCCTTTTCGCAGCCACAGGTGAGCATGATTAAGAACGTACTTAAGGATTTGCGAGGTGCGTCAAAAAAAATGCGGATTCCAGTGGTACGATCTAATTGAAAACGTCAGATCGCTTGTGATCAGTTGGTGATGACTTGATGGCCAAATGTATCGGACATTGTATCTGCCGCATACGGGTCGGATATTCAAATGCATCCGAAACTACCGTTAGATATACTTGTCCATGCAGTTTGTTGTATGCATTCATTGTTCTCTATGGTACTCTTCGATTCTTAAATGTAGTGGTGGACACTTCTTGACAGATATTCCTAGTGTTCTCATCAGAAAATTCTGTTGTTATTCTTTAAGAATTCAACTTGGGAATTGGACCTCTTTTACTCACACTGTTGCTTTCACTGTTGTCTTCCATCTACTCACAACTCGTGCCAACATGTCTTCAGAACCCAGGAAACGAACTAGGGTGGCGTGTGACACATGCCGCAAGAAGAAAATCCGCTGTGACGGTAAACCTCGTTGCCTGAACTGCGTCATAGCCAATGAAAAGGTGTGCCATTATGAGGAACGGCCTCCCAAGAAGACTCAAACTAGACGGAGGGGCCGAATGTCCAATGGCCGCAATATTGACTTCCTCAATTCTCGTATCCAGAGGCTCGAGAACGTTGTGTTGTCCCTTACTGATAAATTGGGAGGCGTGGACAAGTCCTCGATGAACCTCAGGACCAATCATGAGATCGGCCAGGACACTTCAAACACTGACGATGAAGACGACACAAACTCTACTGACGAGTCCTCAGGCAGTGAAGACATGACGACACAATACGTTATGAATGGTGACTCAGCAGAGAAATCTGAAAAGTCCATAAACATGAAGCTGATGGAATTGTACTTTGGTACTCATTCATTCCTCTCGATATTCTCCGCCAGTAGTCTAAATTGGATCAGTCAACAGTTGGGGCCAGATCACCAGGATTTGATGACCCCTTTCACCAACATGCCTCTTGTCTTTCAGGCAAAGGCCCGGCTGTTCTTGTCAAAATGGATAGATCCAGTCTCTCTTGATTCCAAAGGAAAAGCTAAGCTCTTGAACTGTCCGTTCTCGGAGGACTCGGTTTCTATTATGAATTTGATCGATACCCAGTATAAGTCTACAAACTTTTATCATTTCCTTGCAAGCTATGAGGAGGTGAGAGCCATGTTTGTGAGGTATTACGCCCACAAAAACTCTTCTAGGCGCATTTTCTCTGTTTCGCAGTTGCTCAAGATGACAATCGTCTTGTTGGCCAGTTTGGTGGGCATGACCGAACACCTCTTGAGCCTGGTTACCTCGACCCCCTCAAGCACTTCCACCAAGAGTCTTCCTGAATTCTTCACCAGTGATAGAATTACCCAATTGCAAGAGGAGCTCTTGAACAATGCTATTCAGTACTATTTGCGCATTTGCGTAATCAGTGAAGGTTTGGAGACCGTGGAGGCATTGCTTCTATTCTCGGTGTACCTTGAACGCAATTGCATAACCCCAGAAATCGGATACATGATACTTTCGCTGGCGGTTAGATATGCTCAGGACTTGGGTCTTCATAGAATCGAGACTTACGAAGATAACAACGAGATGAATCTGTTGCGGTCTCGTATTTGGGCCATGTGCTGTTTCATGGACATGGAGTCATGTTTCCGGAGTGGCAGGTCGCCTCTTATTAATTACAACGACGTGAGTCCGTCTTTAGAGACTCCAAAATCTCTGCAATTCCATCGCGACAACAGAGACGAATTACTTCACAAGATCTTTATTGGAATTTTCCGAATGCGGTTACAGAGTTACAACAGTTTATTTTCTGCAAAAGCGAACTTAGACTCGTTTTCTGCGCTTCAGGAAAGTTTGGACTTCCTCAATTCAGAGATGCAGAATGTGGCCATATTGATGCCCCCAAACCACCAGGCTGTCTTCTACAACGATCCTCGATTCAAACCTTATTTCAATGTGCATACTGAGGAAGATGAGGTGATACTTACTGTCTTGTTGAGCTACTTCACTCACATGATGGTGGTGAACAGGTTGCCTCTGATGTTCAATTTTCCACATGTCAGCGAGAATGTGTTGGAAGTGTACCGAGACCTCTCGCTCAACAGTGCTAGAACTGTGTTACATTTGGTGAAAAACATCAATAGAGAGGAGTTGAACGAATCTTTTGGCATGTGGTGCATGTTCTTCCCACTTTCTGCGTTTTTGAGCTTGCTGGCCGCATGTATGAATCAGCCAAACTCTCCAGATGCCATCCATGATTTGAATCTAATGATTGACATATCCCGCAATTTCATTGGCCGCAAATCGAGCAGCAAAGCTCTTGGATACTTTGCAAAGATGGAGATCTCCACTTTGTTGAAAGTTCTCTTTAAAAGTGTGTTGAAAATAACCATAACCATCTTCGAGAAAAAGACTGGCGTGTGCATTTTGGAAACCAACGAGAGTCTCAAGGAGCACCTTGACTTGCCTGCTCGGCTGTTCCCCGAGCTCTACAGTAATCCTGATGACTTCAAGGCTAGCTTGACTTCGTATGCCTCAAGGATTAATGCCAAATCTCCATTTGCAGCCGATACTAAGGGTTCTCGTGTGAACACCGCATCAAGAGCCAATTCTGTGCTCAGCCAAGACCACACTCTTATTTTGCCTCTAAAAACAGGTATGAACGATTACGGTGGGTATCTGGATGGTGCCATTAACCCATATGGAGACGAAATGATAAACGAGACAAACACGCATTTCTACGATGACATGGACAGCCTTGTGAACTCACAAATCAGTCAATTTCCTAATTTTTTCTTTGACAACAACATTCAGTTCTAGAAACATTATGACTGAATGAAAGGGGTGGCAGGGCCAGAAGAAACCGGAGAGATGAATAAACATGTGAGATTTAAGATTTAGAGTATATTTGGCATCAACGGGAAAAGACATTACTGCAAGATGTCACCTTAATGAAAGAGTAACGGGTAATCGATGGGAGTATGAGATAATTGATGTCTTACTGATAAGTGGCACTATGACTAAGTAAACGTGAAGAAGAAGTCCTGTGAGTTTGCAATGTTTCAATGGGCAAATTCTGTCTGATGGCGTGATTAGTTCACAGATGAGTACTTCGGATTTCTATTTGGCCACTTTGATTGTCTGTTGACTTCTGGCAACGGGCTCCAAAATTTGATGAACATTTCTTCACAACAAAACCGAGCTAGGCAGACTATTCAAATTACGATCTTCTGTTTGTTTTGGAAATTAGGATTGCTTGCTTTTCCTTTCTGGTGGCCCAAAGTTACCAGTCTCAATCTGGTCATTATCTCCGCTTCCGAATTTCCTGCATTCTACGATATCTCCGATTGAATTGTCATCAACTTCCCATCGTTACATCAGTACACCCGGACCCTACGGTGATAAAAATTGCCGTTTCCAATTCATTACCGGTATTTTCGTACAAGACTATCAAGTTGAAGCCGCATAATATATTCGTGTGGGGCTGTGTGTAAATATAGTGAAGCATCCAAGTCCGCGTGCCGAATATCAAAAATCTCCCAATGCTGACGAATCTGAGTACTCTCTCTGTTGATGAAAGGCGAAGAGACCGTGTTGCCAAAGCATGTGCTCTGTGTCGCCGCAAGAAGATCAAATGTGACGGAATGATGCCCTGCAATCACTGCCAACACCTGAACAGCAGCTGCTTCTACGAGCTGAACAAGCAGCGGAAGCCTAGGACCAAAGCAACTGACAATCTTCAAGATCGTCTAGGTAAACTAGAAGACTTGGTGCTCCGAATCGCAAACAAAGTAGACTCGATTGGAACGAATGGAGGCGTAGCCAACACAAACAGTGCACTTCCACTGCTGCTGCTCTTACGTAGCGCAACCTCCGATGGCGACTCGAGTCCCGATCAAACTGAAGAACACCTGGAGGATTCTTCTGAAGCACTGAAGACTCCCGTGGCGCTGCTAATGAACAGAGATAAGGATTCATATTTCCAGCAGTGTAAGGCTATCATGACCGAGACGTTTGAGGGCGATGTGACTCTGCATACTCGTAAGATTCAACCACATTACAAAGGTGCACATCTCGGGTTCACCATGCTTTTTAGCCCGCAGAGTGTTAGCTTCATTCGTCTGAAGCTCCCGCCGCAGGACCAATATATTACTGTACCTTTGGAGTCTCTTCTCTTCTATGTCACCGCTTGGAAACATGTTTTCCAGAGTGTTTGGATCGAACCTCAGGTTCACACAGCAGACCAGATTAAGAAGCTTAAACTTGGAATATTCCCGCATAATCGTGCTCTTGTGGATGACTTTCTCCAACTTTACAAGCAGATCGAGATGGGCTTGGTGTGTCCCCCTGACTTGGTGAAAGAGCTCTTTGACTTTTATTATGCCAACAAGTCGTTACCTCCAGAAAAGAAAAGAAAATTCTCCTATTCCGAGTTGATGATCATGAACTTGGTCATTGCAATTACTACCTCCGTCTTTATCGATAACAAAAAGCCACTTGGAGGCGTCGTCCGGTATCCGGCTGTGGAGAAGATCACCACTGCTCAGCTCTCATCCGTGCAAGAAGAAGTATTCATGAATTCCATTTTCTACTATAACAGAATTGCTGCCATATCGGAAGGAATCATGTCCGTGCATGCACTTTTGCTCATGGCAGTCTACTTGGAGACTTCCTCCGTGATGTTCGATATTAACTACACTCTCGTGAGCACAGCAGTCAGATATGCACAAGAGTTGGGTTTACATCGTATTGAGACCACTGCTCACCTATCTGAAGTAGAAAGATACGAGAGAATCAAGCTTTGGGCTGTTTGTCAACACATGGATATTGACATGTGCTACCGTTTGGGTAAACCACCACTGGTCAATATTGTGGATGTTTCTGTCCTCAATTCGTTCAATGATGTTTCGGTCTCAGATCTCGGTCAACTCCTTAGCAACGAACTGACTATTGATGCATCGTCGCTGGCAGTGTTATCCCTTCACAGAAGCATGTTCAAGTTGTCTCAGATTCGATCTCTCAGTTATGTGAAGCTCTTTAGTGCGTCGGTTGGTTTTGAAAGTATGAGTCGTGTTCAGGAAATTGTCACGTCCATCAACACAAACATGTTCGATTTGGCGCTGGAGATGACGGATGACATTCGCCCCCTTTTCTATTATGAGGAGAATTTCGATAAGTTGTTACAGAGCATACGCACAGGCCTGAACTTTGACCATATATGCAACAAACGTGGGAACTTGCTTCTTTCGTACTTCAGTCATCTCATGACTATCAACAGAGTTCCCTGGCAGGTAGTTGCCGACGAATGCGAGAAACCTCTGTTGGAGAACTCAGAATTTAGAAGGTTGTCACTTGAAAGTGCAAGAACCATCTTGCACATCATAAGAAACATCGACAGGGAGGACATGCCCCATCTTGAAACCAATTGGTTGGTCATCTTCCCCTTTGCAGCAACAGTCAACATTCTATCCAACTGCTTGAACCATTCAAACGACAATGAAATTTTCAAGGATTTGAGTTTGATCATTGACGTGTCCATCAATTTTTTCGGCTACTTTGGCCAAAAGGCCGACAATGAACATACAAGGCTCCTATACATGCGTTTGCAGATGTATGACATGCTCATTCGGATTCTTTTGCGAATCACCATTAAAATCATAGAGGAAGGAAGCAACATGAATATTCTAGGAAGCAACCCTGCATTGAAAGAGCATTTGGAAATCATTGAACGGAAGTATCCACAATTTTACCGTAGGGCTGAGGGCGCAGAAGCCGTATCTGATCTCATGAAGTCCATTTGTCCCACGTTTTATCCGAAGCTCCAAAGAGACCCCAAGAACGACATCTTGAACAACTCGCCATCCAACAATTCGTCTAATTCCGTGTCGAGCTACGTCTCGACACCGAAACGCACAGACCCAGCTTTACCTAACATCATGCACCCTACGGACAGCAAATGGGGGGTTGATGAAAATATTTTGCCGAACTGGCAATTTGGAGATGACGTCTTTAATTTGGCAAGCGAAGAGATGAGCAGCATGCCCAACTTCTTCTTTGACAACGGTTTTTAGTTCTCGTTATATATTTGCAATTCTTAATTAATTCATTATTTAACGGGTACGAATCACACCTGCAGCGATCAAGGTCTGGATCTTCTTGTTGACCTCTGGGTTTCTCATGTGGTCCTGTAAAGCAGCTGGGTTCTCTCTAGCCTGGCCCAAAATACCCTGCATGACTGGGTCTTGCAAGATTGAAACAATTTCAGGGTCTCTCGACACTCTCTCCATTGTCTGCTCTGGGGTCTCGCCTTCGATGGCCAGGAAACGCTGTGAGGCAGCTTTATTATACAATTGATCAATCTCCAGAACGTTCTTTCCGGCGTTCACCTCAAGATCCTTTTCACGAGCATCATTCAACGTTTCAATAACATGTGAGTATTCCTTCATGGCCAATTGGGCATTAGCCTTTCTGATATAAGCTCTGATGAAAGTTGGGTCTTTCTGGATAGCAGTGTCACAGTCCTTCACCGCATCTGGGAATGACATTAGCTTAGCCAAAGCAGCAGCCCTGTTGGAGTATCCTCTAGCATCCTCAGGTGCTCTTTTGACCATTTCAGTGTATGCCTTGACAGCGTTTGGCCAATCTCCCTTTGTGAAGTACTCCTTACCCTCCAATCTGGCCTCCTCAGCCTTGTCGGCATCCACATACAGAAGAGCCTCTCTGTTTTTAATATCTTTCTGGGTGGCTCTCAATTTGGATAACACCTCTGGAGTTCTATGTTCAGTCAACGACTTATCGAAGTTCTTGGCTGCGGCCTCCAAGTCGTCCTTCTTCAAGTAACAGTTACCCAATCTAGCAAATGACTTAGCAATCACCTTGTAGTCTGCTCTGACTGCTCTGCCTTCTTCAATGGCAGTTTCACAGCTGGCAATGGCTGCATCGTAGTCACCCTTCTCAAACTCGGCTGCAGCTCTGTTGTTCAAGTACGTAATGTCCTTGTAGAGCTTCCAGGCCTTTTCGTACTGGGCAATGGCCTCTTCAAACTTTCTCTGCTTGTACAAAGTGTTTCCCTCTGCCTTTGCGGCGTCTGCAGCTGCCTTGTCACCTTTAGTATCTTCTCTGTCTGCATCCTCCATCTCTACATCTTGAGAGTCAGTCAGGGTCTCAGTCTTAGTCTCAGTCTTGGCTTCTGGCTTTGTCTCCTCAACCTTTGGCTTTTTGATCTCGGGCTCCTCCTTAGCTGGCTGAGGCTGCTCTTTTGGAGCCGAGGTCGACTCGCTCTTGCCCTCTTCAGGAATAGGCATATCGATGTCAATTCCCATTAATGCAGCCATCACGGTCATCATACGTGGGTCCGTCAACATGGTGGACATGCCGGCCTGCGGGTTGGCCTGGATCTGTAACAACTTGGTCACCAAACTTGGATCCTTCATCAACTCAGCCGTCTTGGGGTTGTTTTTCAACTTAGTGATCAACTCTGGGTCCGAGAACATTCTGCCCAATCCCATGTCAGGCTGCTGGTTCCTGGCCGACTCAGCCTGCTCAATAGCCATGAGTCCATTCTGAGCCATGGTATTGGATGGATCCAACTCCACCGCCTTGCTGTAAGCTTTTCTAGCATCGTCAAAGTTACCCAATCCGTACTGGGCAGCTCCCACACGGTTGTAACCTTTGGCCCAGGTGTTGTTGATGGCCACACACTGCTCGGCATCTTCCAACGCCTTGTTGAATACCTTCAAAGAAGCGTAACATGCTGATCTGTTTGAGTAGAGAACGTGATTAGGAGCAGGCGAGGCTTCGATGGCCTTGGTGAACTGCTCAATTGCCTTTTCAAACTCTTTGGCGGCAAATAATTTGTTTCCTTCTGCTTTGTACTCGTCGGCAGACATGATGGGGTAGATGGGTTGGAAATGTGAGATTTCGAGCGATTTGGCCAGTGATATATGGAGTGTATGCAGACTTCTAGAAGCTTCGCTGGATGGATGGTTGGTACAAAGAATCAAGGAGGAGGTATTTGAAGGTTTTTATTGATTAGTCTGGATTCCCAAAGGTTTGTTTGGTTGATTTGCTTTCTTTTGGGGTTTTTTTTTCAATTTGGTTATTGGTGATTTTTGGATTTTGCTTCGTAGGATGTACAAGAGCTTGGTGAGACTCAAAAATAATGCGAATGGTATAAGCTGGTGAGGAGGTCCACTAACAAAATAACCTGTAATCTTAAGAAAAATTCTTGCTTACGTCTAGTAATCACGGTATTTGATAATATGGAAGGATACATAATCTCATTAATGTTATTGATCTCAAAATCAGTAATCTTGATGTTCGTGTATATCTCGTCCATTACCTGAAGCAAATAACGAGTTATAACTAAAACAATTAGTACATATGATGAAGAATGTTGATCAAATACAGCCATAGACCATGCCATTAAATGCCTCAGACATCCAATATATGAACGTCCAAACAAATGATCCTAGCAAAGTAGGTACCGGCAAGAATTAAGTCGACACCAGAACTATGGTAGATATCCCTCGCATGCTTGAACTTCAAACAATGTTCTGTCCAAACGAGGTTTAAGTGCACTCGGCAACCTGATTGAGCACAGATTCAACTAATTCGAGCGGGTATGCTGGCCCGTAGCCATGACATGCCTCATTTCCCTTTAGTAGCGACATCACTTCAATCATGTCAACATTCTCATACTTCTCCTCCTCGGCTTTGATCTGTAAATAGTCCCACACAGCACCAATGGCAAGTACCTTGCGGCCAGGATTCAGAGGCTCGTCGTAGACCTTGTTGATGGTGTCCTGGTTAACGTTATGGCCTGTTCCTTCCACCATGTTCGTGATGAATTCCTCCTGCGACTTGGGGAAGACAAACAGCGAGTTTTCGAGGGCCACACCGTATCCCAGCGCTGCAGACGACAGGTCGGCGGAGTTGCGCAAGAAACGGTTCTCTGTTCTTATGGAAATGAACTGCAGTTTGATCTCATCAAGTTTCTCCAAAAGCTTCTGACGTTCCTCCTCACTTTGAAGCAACTTGTTCTCAAGTTCTTTTAACTTGAACTCCTTACGCTCACGGAAGGCTCGTTGGGCCAATCTGTTCTGCGCCTTCTTCTTGATCGTCAATTCGTGGTCGTTGAGCTCCGAATCGTCTTTCTCCATCAAAAGCGCCTCCTGTTCACTCAAAAACTGCTTTTTGGCCTTAGGACGCTTCTTACCGTTGTCGACATCCGACAGAACCTCGGCCTTAATAGGAGGTGGTACATCTGAAGGCTTGTTGCCAGAATGGACGTTCTGAACGTTCATTATTTGTCCTCCATAAGAAGGCAGTGACACAGTGCTGATGGAACCGTTTTCCATCATAACTGGCGCCTGGCGAAACTTCATATCGTCGCTTGGAACATCACGGTAGCCGCCATTCATGACATAATGCTGATTCATTGAGTTCTGCGAGACGTCATTCATGGTTTGAGGAGACCAGTGGCCTCCGTATTGGCCCGGGGCCATGTAGCCATTCGGAGTGTAGTAGGAGTTTATTTGCTGTTGGTTGAACATGCGCATGTTCTCTTGCTTCAAGTCCATAGGGTCTTGGTCACAGATTTCAGGGTTATGGATGTACATTTCATCCTTGATGTCGAACGACATGGCTGTGGAAGTATGAGGCGAAGTGGGGGAAGTGTGTGAGGAGTGAAAGTGGCAATGGAAGCAACCAAATAGGGGTGTATTGTTGGGGGTAACTTTGAACTAGTACACAGCTGGCGGGTACACTCGGAAGATGTGAAGTAGTGACGAGGTAAAGATGTAAGAAATCTTGATGGTGAGTGAATGCAGGCGAAGTGTTGTATGGAGGGAGGAAGAAGGCTTGGAGAGGCTGGACGGCAATGAGGAGAAGGCGCAAGATTTTTTTGGAGAAGAACTGGTTAGAGGCATTGAAGAGGTTAGATATTTGATTAGACCGGGAAGAAAAAAAGGGGAGAAGGAAGAAAAAAACAATCGGGAGAATGGTGGGAAATCTGAGATGGTATAGATTGGAGGATGTTAGTAATACATTGTGTGGATGTAAAGGTGCGAAAAATGACGGGAAAAAGCGAGACAAAGGAACGAGAAGATAAAATGGATAGATAGTGTGAGGATGGAATATGAAATAAATAGGGAATAGCGAAAAGGTTGGAGAAAATTTATAAATAGATGAAAGTTGGAGATTTCACTTATATGGAAGAAAATGATGGATTCCATAGCAATTTTCCCATTTTCTGATAATTCCGAAAGCCTCAGGGAATAAGGTGGTGGTTGCTGCATACAGGGCAACTGTCACCACAATGGTAAAGTTTAACTATGGCGAGGACAGATTTGTGGGGAAGTCTTGATGAGCGCTCAGGGTAGTCAAGAAGGTGTGTCTGGCTCCATTTAGATGTCTTCAACACTTGTTTCCGAGAGGTATGTCGTCTCGTAGCCGCGTGCTGAGCCTCGTTAAAACTT
>Ga0160505_100931_pt1 | contig 14755 bp, 11 predicted proteins | sample DIDeMG_FD_108225 | JGI IMG/M metagenome (GOLD analysis project Ga0160505, IMG submission 108225) | Enriched chicken feces microbial communities from UW Madison campus, WI, USA - DID2874_E49_Stillage MG | ecosystem: Host-associated > Birds > Digestive system > Large intestine > Fecal ... | reverse complement strand
TTTTTTTTTGTATTTTATGTTTTTTTTTATTTTTTTGTTTATTTTTTCTTCATTTTTTTTTTCCTTTCTTTTTTTTTTTTTTTTTTATTTTCTGGTTCCTTTTTCCCCTTTCCGATTGCATGGGTTTGAAGCGCAGATCACTTAGAGGCGACCAGATACATACGCATGGAAATTTTCATTTGTGACAAAATAAAAAACATTCTCTACAGTTGAAACACCCATTGTCTAATACATTTTCAGATCAAACAGTGTCATTCTTTCTTCTATAAAATCCTTTTCTTCTCTTTGAAATCTCGTAATTCACACAAGGTGGCTCGACAGCATCGCAGGCACTGTAGAATGTGCATCGATGTTGAGATTGCCGTCCTCCACAATTCCTTCGCTAATACACTCTTTGATGATGGAGTCCCAGTCACTAGTAATGACAAAGTACGACTGCAGGGCAGAAACGAAGAAGAGTGCAATAATCATACCGAGCCACAATCCCAAGAGCTCCAACTTAAAGTAGAACGCAAACAAAAACGCGAATGGCAACGCGATCAAGTAGTAGGAAACCAAGTTGAGAATTCCGCCAATCTTCTGTCTGCCCTGACCTCTCAAAATGCCTCCCGTCATACACGACAAGAAGTCGTTGATCTGGTATACTGCTCCCACAATCAACACCTTGTCTGCGATCTTCAAAACGACCTCGTCGTCAGTGTACAATGAAGCAAAGAAGTTTCTGAAGATAAAAAGAATGGTAGCATTAAGAGCTCCAAAGACAATTGCCGTCAACATAGAAGCCTTGGTAGCCATTAATGCAGCCTTCTTAGAGGCAGCACCAATATACCATGCGATTCTTGTGGAAGCAGCGATGGAAAAGGCAAATGGAATTTGATATAACAAAACACAAGTGGTTGACACAATAGACTGGGCAGCCAACACTTCGGTACCGAATGTAGAAGCCGTGAAAGTGATGATCTCAAACGCAAGCCATTCGGCCTCCACCATCAACACACCAGGAATCGACAAGTTGATCATTCTTGTCCAATTGGTGAAGTACACCTTGTCATACAATGGCTGTATAGGCAAACACTGGTACCCCGCCACATAGACGGTGTAGCTCAACAAGGCAACGCACATGACCCAGTTGGTAATAACCACTGACAATGGGGCACCAATGAAACCCATGCCAATGTGCTCGTTCCACACAAGTACATAGTTCAAAAGGGCATTGAGTGGAGCACACACAAGAAGCACATATGTGGATGCATGGAAAATACCTTGGGACTGTAAGAAATGCTTTAAGTTCTCGAAAACAATGAATCCAGGCACTCCAAGAGCTAGCACCTGCAAGTATTCGGCAGCCAAACTGGCCAAATCGGCTTGATCAGAACCAACCAACGCAGTCAAGATGGGCTTGGAGAGCAAAACCCATAACACAAACATTGGGATGTATAAGAGCAAAAGCAAGTAGGTGCATCGAACAAAGTGCAACCCCACAGTATTGAATTCTTTACGGCCATAAGCCTGGGCACACAATGTATCCAAGCATGTGGAAACACCCTGGATGATGGCGTATCCACTGATGTTGGCAGTCATGGATGACAAGGAAACCGCAGCAAGTTCTGTGGATCCCAAACGACCCACGGAGAACACAGAAGCGACAGTAAGAGAGTATTGCAACAAGAAGGTGATGATCAATGGAATTGAGTACTTCAACAAAACACGGGTCTCGGTCTTCAAATTTGTGTCTGGCTCACCCAACATGGAATTGGAATGCACCGATAACACATCGTTGATGTTGGAGACGTTGGATCTGACAGCATTGAGGTCGTTAGGATCCAAGCTTGTCCTGGAGATCTTCTTGCTCAAAGCAAAGTGCGTAGGGATATTATTTGTTCCCACGGAAATGATGGATGCTCGTCTCTGTTGGACATAAGCAATGATTTCCGAGTCGTCGAATTCGGACTCTGAGTGTCTGGATACCGACGAGGTCACTGGCAAGAGGGACGAATGTTCATCCACGTGTTTAGACATAGTTAGTGGATATGGGGAGGAAGATGGGAGGTTCTAAACACTTGAAACAGGAAAAGAATACTGGCAAATATAAAGCAAAAAAGAAAATACTTTGTTTAGTAACGTCAAAAAGCGGCCATCCACCAGAAAACGAGGAAATGTCAAAGATTATCTTTAGCCTGGAGAGGTCTATCTTATCTCGCGCATGCAGGCAAGACCCCGAAAGCGTGGTGCCGATCCCGTCATCGTTGTGAGCCAACAGCCAATGAAACCTGGGATTATTGAGATTAATTAACTATAAAGGGCGAGTCGATCCGGGGAGGAGAGAAAGATCTTCGAATGACTAAGTTTTTGGGGGTTATTGGTTTGGGGATTTCTTGATGTTGGAATTTCTCTACGATTTCTTCGGTTTTCTCTCCCCGATACTCCATGCACTTGTACTGACATCGTAGGGCGTGTTTACCATAGTGAGCCCAAAAGGGTAACCACCTTTAAAAAGGGGAGTGAAAAATGGTTAGATATGGAGAACAATAAGTTTAGAATATTTGCAGTAGGAGAAGTGACAGACAGGCCGACATTCTCGATTTGTGGGGTTAGCATGAGCCCTTTGTATTGTTTTGGTTTTTTGGATCGTATTGTTGGAGAGTCGACGGTATCAACATCCTGAGTGGGATTATACAAACTGAGATCACCTTTTAATAACTTGAGGTCTTCAAGTGTAGACTCTTTAAATTTGCAACGCTCTTTTGTTGAAAATCTTATCCTATTTATTCTCCAGGGTTTTGTCCCTTTTTTTTCTACGTCGTCGTGATCTTCGTCATCTTCGCTTTATCAGTAAATGTTGAAGGTTTCCATACTCTTTCTGTTAGTTTTCCCTCTTTACAATACTGTAATTTCCTACATCAACTCATTCACGTCCTTTTCTCGACCCCTTTCCTTAATCTCCTATCCTTCGCGTGTACTTTCTTTTCCGTGTATTTTTCCACGCCTTTTCAGTTACCTCAGTTTATTCTTTCTGAATTCCCAAGGGGTTCCCCACTGCTACATCTTCTTACCCGTTTTCAACTAAATGACTTTAACTGAATGTCTACAAAACTCTTGTGCACCCACGAGTCTCTTATATTCTATCTGTCATCTATAAATATCTACAACTTTCCACGCACCAAGTTTCTCACCATGTCCAATCCAGTAAAGTAACTGGTTCTTCCAAAAGAGTAGTAGTCCAATGTCAGGGAGGCAAACGAAACAAATCCAAATGGTAACATGGCAGGAATCCATCCCTGGGCTAATTCAAGAGCAAAAGACCCGCTAGGCATGGAATACTGCTTCACCCATCCACGCTGCAAGTGATGTTGGTCTCCTGGAAGATACACTTCAGGTGTGGTGGCATTTGGAAGGGCAGCCAACTGCTTTCCGTACAAAATCGTGAAATAGTCGTCAGCATAGTGCACTCCCGTGTGGCCCTCAGTGCCCACCGCAGATCCAAAGAAGATCAAGTACTCCGAGATGGAAGCATGCAAAATAAACATGGTTCCCATAGCTCCTCCGGCGTTGTTGTAGACCCAATCTTCTTGGTTGAGGTCGTTGATGAGACCTGGATATGCTTTGGAGATCTTTGGAGCTAAGGTGGTCATGATGTCCATAGCACTTCCATCAGGAAGCTCTGCCAAAGTCTCTTTGACGAGATTCTGCAAAACGACCTTATCGAACACAAAGTTGGCAGGAAGCCACGTCTGGAACGACGCTTCGAGAATGGCGAAGATCACCACGGCAACAGTGACGAATTTGATCCACATGATAGTTGGTTGAAAAGTGAGTGAGAATTTCGGTACTATATATATATATGAAAGTTAAACGACGCGACTATACGAGTTGGACAAGAAGGCAGAGCCAAAGATCACAGGAAGGTAAAAGCTGAAGCAGGGTTCGGAATCTGGACCTTTCCCTCGGATATTTTTAGGTTATAGACTTGGTTGCAATTCCGTTGGCAATGTAGTTGTGATTTCCGATGAAATTCCGTCGATACCGAGATTGAACGTTGATATCATGGTACGGTTCGTTTAAAAAGGTTGGAGGGATTGAAAAACCCTGTTTTTTTTTTTGATGGTTTGGTTACTTTTAGCTTTGAAATTCTTTTCAATTTTTCCGTATTATTATATAGCTAGGATTGTTATGACGTTTCTTCCACTTTTCACCTCTGGTGATATACTTCGGTTATACGATGAATAGTATGGAGGAGCCAAATATTCATCTTGATGGTAGATGTAAAATACACAACTAATAGCCCATTCCAATTTTTCTTTGGTATTATTAAACATCCAAATTTACTTTTATCTTTTCAATGAGGTTTTTTATGTTTGTGGCCACATTCTGATCTCTTTATTGACTCTATACTCAACTCTATACTCTATGCTCCAGATTAAGTTCCATACTCACATCCATACATCCTCAAACACTCAAACATCCTATCACTCTTACACCTAACCTTCTTCATGAAGCTCCACCAGATCATCGATCAGAATGTCGACCAATCGACTCTTCTTGAAAAATTGCACCGGTATATCCGGTCTCTACCTTTTACTCCCGATTTGGCTAACCAGCTTCTATCATTGACTCCATCTAATCCTGAAACGGCGACAGTAGTCAAAATCTTTGCCATTGAAGCACTCATGTATCACTCAGGACCAATAGCCCATAAGCAAATTGATGATCAGTTCAAGCAGTTAAGTTCCATTGGGCTGAAGCGATCGGACTACCTGTCGTTACTTAGAACCAAGTACATGGACCTCCTCACAGACTACCAGTTCCTACTATCTCCCGATGTACGTGAATTGAAGCTCACGGACTTGGTCAGCAAGAAAATCAATTTGTTAGGTGTAGAGGATGACTCCCTGGTATTGGTGCATGACATTCAGCTCAAAGTGCTTGTGTTTTACCTTCTCTGCGGGTCAGATTTTAGAAAGAAGAACATCCACAAGTACTTGAGTGACGAGAACGTCTTTTCCCGAGATTTCCCTGCAGCCATCAGTAACTACGTTCGTTATAGCCTGAGGGGCGGAATCATACCTATCGATGTCTATAAGGAGTTAATCGACCATTTGATCGATTCAGTTGAGTTTCGCTCCATCTACTCGAGACATCTGCAGCAGTTATTGGAGAACTTCGTAGAGACTAACTTAGAAAAGTTGCCGAAATACTATAAGTCCATTCGGTTGTCTAGAATCCAGGACTTGTTGTTGGGAGGAGAAACCTCCGTTGACATAGAAGATGTGCTTTTCCGTATGATCACCAGCAAGAAGTTCGCTGCAGCGACGAAGATCGATCAGATCGAGGGCCTAGTGGTGTTTGGGGATAATTCGACAAAGTATGATGGGTTTAATATGCATATCAAAAAGGTTTGTGATTTGGTCGAGAAATTAACCCAGTGATGGTCAGCTTGATGTTTTGTATGGTTGAAAAAACCTTTGTTATTTGAGATATAAATGGGGGTCAATCTTCACTTGGTGCAAGAGCAAAAGCGAAAGAATCTACTAATAGACGTTAACTATGATTTTAGCTATACAACTCACTCAATTTGTCAAATTCACATTGGATGAATCCAAATAATCCTACACATTCCATTTTGACACAATTCTCAATTCCTCTATCACTTAATCGTACTTGGCATACTCAGTCGTCCAGTATTGTCTCAACACGGGGTGTTTTGCTCCCAAGTCAGTAATTTTCTTCACCTCCTCGTCAGCCAACTCAAAGTCGAAAAGATCCACAAACTGAGCAATTCTCTCCTCCTTAGCAGAAGTGGTTACAGGCAACACGTTCTTCTGGATAACCCATCTCAACAAAACTTGAGAAGCAGACTTGCTGTATTTGGAACCCAAAGTGTCTAAATATTCAGTGAATTCGCCTGGCTCACCCTTGACGATTGGACCCAATGGACTGTAGGCTTCCACTAAGATGCCGTTTTGCTGCGAAAACTCAACCACTCCCGGTGTCTGGTTCTGCAAGTAAGCGTTGAACTCGATTTGGTTGACAACGGGCTTAATCTTTGCCACCTCCAACACCTCCTTCAAGTCATCCACGGAAAAGTTGGAAACACCAATATTCTTGGTGAGTCCGTCATCCACGGCCTTCTCAAGGGACTGCCAGGCCTCCTTCAAATCGAAGCCGTGGGTCTCCTTCTTGATAAATGGAGCGTGAAGCAAGTACAAGTCCACGTAGTCGGTCTTCAACTTGTTGGCCAAGTGAAACTTCAACGAGTCGTAAGGCGTACCCAAGGAAGATCTGGCCTTGTAGCTGGAGTCTCCAGCAAAGTACTTATCAGTGATGAACAACGAGTCTCTGTCCTTTCCAGAAATGGCTTCACCGATTTCTGCATCGGTGTTATAGATTTCGGCTCCATCAATATGAACAAAACCCTTGGCCAATGCCAACTTCAATGTGTCTACCAAGTTGGTATCGATCTCATCGCGGCCCAACTTGAACCACTTGGTACCAGTACCATAAGCAACAGCAGGAATGGTGTTGCCGTTGGACAATGTGAACACTTTTCCAGAAAGAGACATGTTAACAGAAGATTTGTAGACTAGAGTATGTGAATATTACAGCAATTGAGTAGCAATTGAGTAAGTACAATATGTAGAAATTGTGGTGGGGCACTTAGTTGCTTATATAGTAATGTGGGGGTACTGCGGCCGGAACATCGCACTTCCGATCCACAGGCAGCCACAATTGTCCACAGGGGCATTGTTACATGTGGAAAGACACAGTTTTTGTCTTACCATCAAGGATCATGTGGAAATACACAATGAAAATGCCATGATATTGGCTGGAATATTCGTGGTTAATAGTGTGGATTAGTAATCATTTCTCGGTGGAAACGTCATAGGTGGCCACCTACTCAAGGTGTCTGACCTGTATGTAGGATAGTCTAAATGTTAGTGGGGGGATAGGGAAAATGATAAATGGGGTAAATAACGATGAAATTGGAGGACAATGGATGAAGGAAGTTCAATTGCAATGGAAAGATCATACTCTTTGGCTCTGCATGCGAACTTGTGGTTTTTTAACACCTTGTCATTTGATTCCTATTCTCACTCTTCAATCTACTCCAATCTGCTCCAATCTACTCCCACATCAATCTCCAATTATTCATGCAAATTATTCGTCTATATATTTTTACAGCATCTTTCTTCATGACACATATTAATCGTAATGCAAACTCCTAGTAGTAACCCAGCCCAAGCTGTAACAACGACTTGGCCACAGAGAAGCTGTTGGGTGTACCGAAGCTGTTACCTCTCAAAGGCGACGACCCAAGAATATCCTTGCGCCGGATTTCCTGCTGCGTCTCATCCCCAGTCTCGTCTATAGTCTCATCGCTATTGGAGTTAGTCATGTTGTACATCAAGGTACGTGTGGTGGTACGAATGGGTGTCTTCAAGATCTTGTGCACTGGGGGAAGCCTCTGGGCACCAGATGCGAGAGGAAGTCTGTTCGGATACACGTTGTGAAACGATGACAGTTGTTTTATGTGGTAAAGGCGCAAGTTCCCGCTGGCGGAAGCGGTCGAGCTACCAGTAGAAGCACCGAAACCGGCATTAGAAGCTGGAGAAAGCTTTTGAGCCACCGACGTCAACAGCGGACGCAGACCCAGGCGAGGTTTCTGTAAATTCACGTTGGCAGAACCGTGGAATGTCCGTGGACGTGGCGCTTTGGCCTTTGCCACGCGGATGTTAGGACAAGCAGCCACCAGGTTGTCGCGTTTCAGCTTCAACTTGTAGAACGCGAGTTGCAAGCGAAGTTTCAACTTGGTGGCGGCCAAGTCGGCCTTGACATTGCGGCTGTTTGTGATTTTGTAGTCGGAGAAACTTTCCGCCGAGCGAGGCGCCAGGGCAAGCGATGTGGTGGAAGGGACTACCACGCTACTGGACCTTGTCAACGTGAACTTAGGAGTCAGTGACGGCGTCAAAGGGAAGTTTCCAGGGAATTTCCGTCTGTGGAGCGGCGAGCTGACGTTGACGTTGACGTTAATGGGCGCCAAAGCCACTCTCTTGGACGGAGTGGAAGACACTGGCATTTGTCACGGTGGTGATTTGAATTAAGTTTGGTGGAAGATGGCAACTGGTACGTGGAACAGGACAAATTTTGTGAATTAAACCTTAACGAAAGTGTATCTGGAAAGCCGACTGAGACGGAACGACACTCTCTGATGATTAATGGCTGAGGTAGGAGAGATCACTTCAGATTCCCTTTCTTTATTCTCAGGCTTGGATGTGGTGAAAGAGGCCGTGTGAGCAGAACACTCAGTATATGACTCGCGACGTGACTGGTAAACAGTTCCCAAACAATGCCAAATCAAAACAGATGGAGGTTCACCAAAGAAGAAATGGCGTGCATGGACTTTAGTGCTAACGTATGAGCACCAGCGTGTCTGTTTATTTTGGTCTGTACAGGGAAGTGAGAGGCAGGATTTGGAGCGAGATTTCGGAGGCAGAGTGAGTAATGTTTGAATATCGGAGTTGAGCAAGAATACTTGAGATGAAACTAATGAGACGACACGGAAGAGATGAATCAAACAGAGGGAAAAAAAAAGTAGGAGCCAATCAGAATGAAAGCAATCAGAATGGTGGATGGTTGATATTTCACGGTTGTTCATTTGTGAAATTCTCGACTATCACCTAGTCATGAGCTTCCTGCACTTTCGATTCGTTTCCGACTAATGCACGATGGATTCTGCACCAGGCTGAAGGTCGGCTTCCATTGGTTAAGGGTGACGCTGCCTCTTTGGGAGTGAAAGTATGCCAGAGCCCGTAAACTATATGAATCTTTGATTTCTATTGTTATTTTTTTTTTGCCATCAGAGGCTTTTACTTCATAGTCAACTGGTGTCCATGCTATGAATTACCAACGATGTTTAATTGTGACTACTATAAACCTATGTTCCATTCTCCACGATCTCTCTAACCTTATTCGTTCTTATTTGCTTTTTTCTTTGTTTCTCTCTTGTTTATGCTGCGAATTCGGTACGGTACGTCGGGAGCCTATTTAGGTTTTACTAATTCGGGCCTAAGGCTTTGTTCGCTGCGCATTGAGGATCGTTTCTTCTACATAGCAGTCGTCAAAAGTTTGCAATCGTTATTCCGGTTATTGTTTAACTCTTCATTGCTTTCGAATGTGAACCCATAATCAAATTTCAAGTTCAATTGCCATATGCTCCAAAACCTATGATCTGCCTCCATTCTGTCTTGTTGTCCTTGAGCCTTTAACCTTTCGGCCATTTATTTTCTACCCTTTACCGTGCACTCCCAAGTCCAGTCTACATGTCTTAAAACACAGAAAACTCTCTAGATTGACCCAAATTAGCATTGAATTCCGTTTTGAAGAATCATGGCCAATTTAGGTGTGTCAAAAATACACCTGGCGCTTTTTTTCTGTGTAAAAATACATATTCGATTTTTAAGATCCACAAGTTGTGTTGCCTTTTTGTCTTTTCTGAGAAATTTCACAAAATATTTCCAAATTCGCGGTGGAACCCCAAACAAACAACATTTTTGCTTTTTCCCGTTTAGTTATATTGGAGATGAGGGTCGCGTGGCGTTACGTGGGTCTTCCACGCGAGGCGGGTGTTTAATGTTTGGGTAGTAGGTGATTGGGGGATTTGATGGGTTTTTAGGGATATGTATGAGACTCGAATGAGTGAATAGTTGTCTTTCCACTTTAGTACTTTCACGAATACAATGTGAAGCAACAAAAGTGAATGGGCTGACTAATTTACAGTAGTGATATACTTTCACTTTATGGATCATTTGTATAGGCTAACTGGATTTGGGCAATAAAGACTGAATTTAGACATTAAGTTTCTAAGTTAGAACATTGTAGCAAAAGTCTAATGAACATTCGCACTAAATTGTGGCATTTAGACACTACAGTGCACTCTACAAATAATGCCAGGTATACCTTAGTTTACTCATTCATTCAAAAGAAGTCCCCTTTAAATTAAACCTAAAATTATGTTTTAGTCACCTTCATCAAATGATAAGAACCATATCAACTTTATTAAACCGTTTGCTCCAAATGAGCTCTATCCTCTCATTGTCTCTCATCTCACTCCAACCTTGCCTGACCTATCCTCCTGCACGCGGTACTCAATCGATAAGAATCCCTCTTATCGCCTTCTTTCTACTCCATCATGAGTATCAGAAGCAAGCTCTCGTCGTTGAGAGAATATTTGACTCCAATCAATAATGAGTCCAACTTCCGCAAAACTGGCGAAATTACCCCGGAGGAATTCGTCAAGGCTGGTGACTACTTGGTGTATAAGTTTCCCACATGGAAATGGGGAACGTGCCCTCCAAACCTTCAGAAGAAGTTCTTACCCGCTGACAAGCAATTTCTCATCACCAAACACGTACCTCTGTACCAGCGCGTGGCATCATACTTACCTGAGTCCCAGGACGCCACCGAAGATGACCAAGACCCTGACAGTGACAGCGAATGGGTTCCACGCATCAATACCACCAGCATCAATGCCATGAAGCAGCAACAACAGCAGCAAGACTTGGATGATTTGATGGATGATAATGTGGAGGATGCGGTGGCCGAAGATGATCTTGATGAGTTTACACATATTGAGTCCAATGAGCTGAATCTCCGCAAGTACGACCTCTACATCTCGTACTCCACGTCGTATCGTGTTCCCAAGATGTATTTGGTAGGGTTCAGCGCTAATGGAATCCCACTTTTGCCTCACCAAATGTATGAGGACATCTCTGGCGATTATAAGGATAAGACAGCCACCATCGAGAACTTACCAATGTCGTACAATACTACCTCAGTGTCGATTCATCCATGTAAGCACCTGTCGGTGATGAAAGTGTTCATGAAGCACGCCAAAGCGAAAGCTACGACGGACACGGATTTGGCAGCGGATTTGGACAAGTTGGATTTGGAGTCTGAAGACGATGGAATCCGTGTGGACCAGTATCTTGTGATTTTTCTCAAATTCATTGCGAGTGTCACCCCGGGCATCGAGTATGATTTCACCATGGATGCACTTTGAGATTGTTGGGGTTTTTCTAAGGGTCTGTACTGGTAGATTAATATATTAGAGTTGTATTGAGAGTAGGAGGGTTGCGTAAGAGGGTAGAAAGGCAGGAGGCAAGAAAAGAGAGAAAGATGAAGGAAAAACAAAAAATAAGAAAGAAAGAAGGAAAAGGAGAACAAGAACACAAACTAAATCTGTCAATTATTGGGAATCGTACATTGTTCTCCATGTCTTCCTAAAGACAGGATCTGCCTTGTTATCTCCACATTATTGCTATAATTGTTATATCTCTATAAAACTTATGGACACCACTACCAGAAATACCCCACGTTATCTAAATCGCCGTCCGACAAACTCTTCGACACCTCTTCTTTTCCTCTAAACTAATGCCATTCAATGGACTCATACCCAAAACGGCAAATACACCTTCCTTCCTATTGCTCCCTCTACATATTATCGCGAACTGACCATTACCACTTAGCTGCTAGTAAGAATGTCTGATTCTGCTGTGCACAGCCGGAAAAGTCGGAAAAACCAACCAGAGAAAGTCAAAGAAACTCCTGTCGAAGATGTCCCCGTTGAAGAACTTCTGCCAGTCTCAAGCCACGAGAGGCCGCAATTGACTAGAAACCATTCTCGTCACTCTCGCCATAAGAATGCCAAAGTGAAGCTGGATCTTAAGAAAAAATTGTACCAGTCAAGAAGAGTCACATTTATTTTGGGTACTATCATTGGACTTTTGGCCACTGTGGTGATCACTGCCATGCTGTCTGACGACATCAAAGGCGAATTGGATAAGTTGATCAACTTTGACTCTTTCAATGTCTTCCTAGACGATTGGAAGGGTGCATTGCCCCTTAGTTTGCAGCAAATGCTTGATGACTCTAATAGTGGCGCAAAGAATGAGCTTCATGGCTCTGCAGAATCCTTCTCGGTGGGTCGGAGAATGACCAAGAAATATAATATGACTGATAAGTACAATGTGGTGATGGTGCCTGGTGTCATTTCCACCGGAATCGAGTCGTGGGGACTCAGTGAAGATGGTGACTGTCCCTCATCTGCCCATTTCCGTAAGAGATTATGGGGCTCCTTTTATATGTTGCGTACCATGGTCTTGGACAAAGCATGTTGGCTCAAGCACATCAAGCTTGACCCTATCACGGGCTTGGACCCCCCAGGTATCAAACTCAGGGCGTCGCTGGGTTTCGATGCTGCAGATTTCTTCATGGCGGGCTACTGGATCTGGAATAAGATTCTCCAGAATTTGGCAGTTATTGGTTACGGCCCAAACAACATGATCAGTGCTGCCTACGACTGGAGATTGGCGTACCTTGACTTGGAAAAACGTGATGGCTACTTTTCCAAGTTGAAGATGCAAATAGAAACAACTTACAGACTCAATGGCGAGAAGACTTACTTGGTTGGCCACTCCATGGGATCTCAAGTGGTGATCTACTTCATGAAGTGGGTTGAGGCTGAGGGTGAGTTCTATGGTAATGGAGGAAAAGACTGGTGTAACAAGTACTTAGCAGGGTTCATCAATATCAGTGGATCTGTCTTGGGTGCGCCTAAGGCCATTCCAGCCTTGATTTCTGGAGAAATGAAGGACACCGTGCAGTTAAACCAGTTAGCCGTTTACGGATTGGAGAAATTCTTTTCTAAGAAGGAGAGAGTGGACATGTTGCGGACGTTTGGAGGTGTGCCATCCATGATTCCAAAGGGAGGGAATGTAATCTGGGGAGATTTGGCCAAATCTCCAGACGACCCAACCAATGAACTCCAAACGGACGTTTCTGATGTTGAAATCAGCGGATATAAGAACGAATCTTTTGGACCATTCATCAGATACCATGCTAGTAAGAGCGACGCTTCATCCATAACGGGTATCACTGAAGAGAAGAAGGATTTCACTATGGAAGAAAGCATTGGTTTCCTTTTGGAGGGATCGCCAGATTGGTTTTCCAACAGAATTAAGGAGCAATATTCCTTTGGTATTGCCAAGACCAAGAAGGAGCTCAAAGCCAACGACCAGGATCACTCCAAGTGGTCGAACCCATTGGAGATTGAGCTCCCTAATGCTCCGGACATGAAAATCTTCTGTTTCTACGGTGTGGGAAACCCAACTGAGAGAGCTTACACTTACAAAGAAGACGACACTAACTCGGGATTGCCATTTGTGATCGATACTGACAGCCCAAACCCAGTCTTTTTCGGTGATGGAGATGGAACGCTTTCGTTGATGACACACTCCATGTGCCATGAATGGCAGAAGGAAGGCACTAGATACAATCCAGCTAACATCAACGTGAAGGTGGTGGAGATCAAGCATGAGCCAGACAGATTTGATATCAGAGGAGGTGCCAGAACTGCAGAGCATGTTGATATTCTTGGATCTGCCGAGTTGAACGAGCTAATCCTCAAAGTTGTGTCCGGAAACGAACACCTCATCAACACCACCTATGTATCTGAGTTGCATGATATTGTTGCCAACCTCGATATTTAAGTATGAATTATCTTTCAGCTATTATGACTTGACACCAAAAGTACTGTAGATGTAAAGGCTGCGAAATTCGCCTGCACTTGTAGTAAACTTAATCAATGATGGACACAACTCCATGCAAATCAGTGGAATGTCCATTTTGCAGGAAAAAATTTGCCTCCAAAAGTACATATGGAAGACACCTTGATTCAAAACGGGCTGATTCTCTCCATCCAGCTGAGGAAGTGGATGCGCTACGAAAGAACGTGGTGAGACGAGGTGAGAGAGGATCGGACGAGGTCAGACAAGAAAAGCAGAAAATAGCCAAACAAAAGGCGTCTCGTGCCTATAATCTGAAAGATGATGTGAAGGAGCGGAACAAAAGACGCAGAAAAGAACGAGATGTTCGTATCAAGGCAAGTCTAAAGGCGTACGCTTGGTACACCAGTAAACTAGCGAAGAGTGAGATGAAGGAGCCAGTTACGTTTTTGGAGATGGTAGCAGTATACTTACCTGTGAGCCAATGGCCCAAGCCTGGAGAATATCCTGGAGAAAGCGAGCTCCAGAAGCTATTGGCGACATTGGTGGGGAAGTCTTCAGCAGATGGAGTATTTGGAGCCTGGGACGCATGGAAGAGAAGTGAAGGAGATAAGGAGAAGAAATGGCGAGATACTAGCAATAAGATGCTTCAAGAAACATTGCAAAACACGAGTTTGTGGGAAATTGTACGTTGTCAGCAGTTGATCAATGAGAAGTGTAAAGAGGGAGTCGAGAACTTACAAGGAGGATTCCTTGACATGTTAATGAGTGGAGAAGAGAGTCAGGATATGATAGAATAGGGTTTTAGGGAAGAAACAGGAGGATACATAGAGGTTAAGTTATATGTTAAGGTTTGGGTTATTGGTTGAGATTACATGTAAAGGTGGAGTAGAGTTGATCTGGAAGTCTCTTTCCGATAGCTCAATGGAACTAGTAAAGTGCTCAAAAGATGGTTATCGATGTCGAAAGGAAAGACCAAACCTGAGACATATTTCAAGTTCAGGTTCAGATACTTCTACCCAAACTTCTGACTCGCTACGGATATAGTAACATAGACTAATTAGAAGCGAAAACACAAGCTTACACTACGACAATCTATAAACGCAAACCTCAATGACCTACAAAAATAAACAAATTAAAAAACCAAAGATCCAAAAATTCAAATAAATAAATTCAAATTTCATAAATTTATCCCC
>Ga0160505_100930_pt1 | contig 14759 bp, 5 predicted proteins | sample DIDeMG_FD_108225 | JGI IMG/M metagenome (GOLD analysis project Ga0160505, IMG submission 108225) | Enriched chicken feces microbial communities from UW Madison campus, WI, USA - DID2874_E49_Stillage MG | ecosystem: Host-associated > Birds > Digestive system > Large intestine > Fecal ... | reverse complement strand
TAACACACCGGATCAACCATTGTTTAAAATTTTCATTATCTTGGAATTTGGCCCTACACTTGTTTTTTTATTTGTTTTTTTTTTTTTTTTGTTTATTTTCTTTTCTGGCTAACACATTTTTTTGATTACAATCTAGCACTGCCGTTACGCCCTGGAACCCTTTGCTCTTTGGCTGCCACGCTGTTAACGAGGTTGCCCAGCTGGGTCAGGCCTTCCGCTGGACCAACTACTGGTACTTTGGCGGCCATGAGCGCGCCATTGCCAACGCTCCCAAGACCGAAGAGCCTGTCGCTGCTCCTGTCAAGAAGGAGTAAGCGCGTCTTTTCTACCGACAGTATCTATTATTATTAATCTTTTCTCTTTTTAATTACTACTGTAAACGCAATGCAACAACAACCAACAAGCAGGAAGAAAAAAAATAAAATAAAAAGAATCATAGATAAAATTTTTCTCTTATTTAGTATACATGTTATTATAACAGCGTTGTAGTGTCATCACAGATAACAGTAATAATAAAAAGAATTAGGTATTAGAAAAAACTATATGTAATATATTGCACTCTTAATGCCGCCTCGAACAAAATCAATATATTGAATCGGGGATTTCGCGTAGACCAAGCCGACGCGCTACAGGGTTTTGGTTTCTTTTAATTTAGTTTTTTTTTTTTTTTTTGGAGATTTTTTTTTGATTCAGAAACAGCACTTAATCAAAAATTCCCTTTGCAAAGGTGCTCTGCTGGGTAGGTCCAATGCCACTATTTCCGAGATCGTGAAGCACCGGGCGTGTCGACAAGAGTTGTGCAGGGGTTTCTTCTTTCTCCTCTTGCTCCTCTTCATCGTGGTCCTCCTCTACATAGTTGTTGTCGCCAGTATCATTGGGATCATTTTTGTCATCACTATTGTCGTTGGCATGCTTGGGTGGTTCGCCCCAGCCAATGCTTGGGCCCGGGGCCGGATCATGCGCATCGAAATGATAGAGGTGCGGGCGATGGCTTAGTGTTGCCAATTTGGGGAGTTCATCTCTTGCATGGCGAAAGTAGTTCTCCTCATCCTCATTTGTGGTGGCTGGTGCCCCCGACGCGGCCGACCCAGAACTGGGTTCGGCACTGTTGATAGTGGGAGTATGTGGTAATCGCTTATTTGATACAAAACGATCGTTTTCGTCGGTGCGGCTCCGTTTACGTGCACCTGCAGAGTTTTCTGCTGCAAAAAGGTCGCTATCACCATTGGCCTCGGGGGTAAAAAAGCTATTCTCGCTGCCGTGCGGCGTATTGAAACTGCGTCCAATAAGTTTGCCAAATGAGTTATTGGAACTGCGCGAACTACTTCCGATAAAATCCTCAGACCGGTTCCGCAAATAACTTGTGGTTGTCGTTGTTGTAGCTGCTGCTGAGAGTGGTGGTGGTCGGCTCACTCCTGTGCCATGTTCGATTCGCATCGATTCGCGGTGCGGATCCGCACGCCTCTTACTAGCAAAATCAAACATGAATTGAAACTCACCAGAGTTTGCGCCCTTGTGGAAACACTTGTTTTGAATGCGGGTTTTTGCGCCTGTGTTACTGGAGAGCAGCTCAACTTCAAATTGGTGGGGCTCATCATCGAGATCAAGCGTCGACATGTTGGAGTCTTGTGGCAGCGAGTCGGCCAACCCCCCGCGCATGGCCCCATTGCCGAGAAATAATCCAGCAGCGAGTCCTACAAGTACACGCAGCGGCTTTAACGGCAACTGAATTTGTGTTCCTTTAAACCCAAAGAAGCGTGAAAACTTGGCCATTGGAACCTTGATAGAGGTGCTGCGTGGCCGGTTTAACAGTTGGCCCGTCTCATCTTTGATCTCAAGTGTCACTCCCTTAAACACAACAGTATTATCGCGCACAACCAACATAAAATCTTCGGCGCGTGGATCGATAGTATCCATAATAATTGTGCGAAGCAGCCGAACTCCCATTGCTAGTTCTATTAAAGTGCTTTTCTCTTCTTCGACCTCGCTCCGACTATTGTTTGGCGTTAGAATATTCCGGACTAGCCGGGCGGTGCCCATTGGTACTAAACACGGCAGTTGGTATGACTTGGCGATACCGCTCTCTGACTTGATGTCTAGCTTCATCCGTAAATCCTTCTTGTGTCGGCTGCGCACGACCGTAATACCCTCGTCGTTCGACCCCTTGTTGCTTGCCTCTATACCTCTAACTGTGATTCGGCAAAAATGATCTTTCGTTTCCGACCAGCGGATCGATGTAAGTGCTTTTGATTTGATTCGAAATGCGCTCTCAAGAGTGACACACTCACTGCTGTCAAGGTTTTGCACTGTGCAGCCTTGAGTGGAATTAACCAACGCACTATGTGTGTTGACGGTGTATTCAAAAGTGTGAAAGACAGTCGCTGGAAATGTACACAGAGCTTTGCATGTTGCGCTCGAATTTTCTGTCACCAAATATAGCGCGCGCTTTGTCACTAGAAACCCAATGTCGTCCTGCCCGAGCCGTGCAAGTGACTGCAGGCATTTGACAAACCGCCGAAACACCTCATGACTTTCGATCGTGGCACAGAAATCCATCCCCTAAAACTATCAGACAGAAGAAGGAGCAAATTAGTGGATTGTTCCAGCAACAAGCCAAATGTTGAAAGTGAAAAATAATAAAGATTAGACGTTATGGGGATGGGGAAGAAAATAAAAAAAAAGTCAAAATAAAAAACGAAATAAAAAAAAAAGGAAACACAAAATGAAATGCCGTTAACGAGGGTTCGGGTTCTATATTCTCCACACCTCAAGTCCGATGATGTTAAACTTAGTACCCGAGTCAGACAGAGGCTCATTACCGAACGTCAGACTCTTATTACTGACACCAGTCTCAAGATTACCATCAACCCACAGCCCGTAGTGTCCATCGCCACCGCCCATAGATAGAAAGTGTGGGGTGCAGAATATCACAAAGTCATTCTTGCCAGTGTACGGGTAAACCTGAACTCGCGGTTCTTGTTGCTGCTGTCCAGCCTCGGTCTCGCTCTTGAAACCTGCTGGTGTATCACTGACTTTCCACAGAAAGCAGTCACCATTACCAAAAAAGCGTTTCAAGTCTGATGGCCTGAAGTGTTCGTTAGTGTATGCCCCAAAAATATTGTGGTCACGATCCTTGATTACAATAACGTATCCTGGTCGTTTACCCGACGGCGGCTGATTGCGATCATATAACGTGGTAAGGGATGCACCGTGCTGTTCCAGACTATAAACTAAGTGCCAACGGTCACGCAATTGAAGCCGTAGAGGTAGATACTTCCTCAGTTGCTCTGCAACTTCCGGCTTGAGCAATCGTGACCGGGTTGTGTCTTGATAACCACAGAGCAATATGGGCTCAAGCGGCGGCGTTTCGAAACTCTTTTCCTCTTCCATTACCTCTGGGCTGCTACCTCTACTAGCTCGTGTACCACTGCTATTTGCGCTGGTCTTGAGCAGGCGGGATATCCCAGACGCAATTGCTCCAAATGAGAGGGTTCTGGGCGATCCGGGGCGACTGCCCGGTGAGGGAGACGTATCAGCTCGTTCAGTACTCATTGTTGTAATTGGGTAGGTGCTAAAGTGACCGTGAAAATATCTACTAGGGCGGAATTTTAAAAAGATGTGTTCTTGCCGTCTTCTGGGTGTCCTGTCAGTTTTGTACAGATACTGAGCAAGGGATTGTTGTTAAATTAGTAAAAGGAACGATGGGAAAAAAGGTAAAGACCGCAATAATCATAACATCACCCTGATGGTCAGTGATTACACAAAAACTGATTAAGCGAAGGCGGTTATGTAACGCCATACGCGTGCGCCTAATTGGGCAATAATGAGAAACGCGTCGGCAACTGTCGTTTTCAAGTTTTATTTTTTAATTTTTTTTTTCATTTTCTCTCATTTTCGTTTTCGAACTTGTCTTTTCAGCTCCACCTCCTAGAGTCGACTCCAGCAAACCACGAAGCCCCACCTTGTATATTCCAGTCAAACAATGCCGTCCAATAAGAGTAACGATTCTATAGACAATGATGGTGTGGCCAAACCGCAGCAGGTAAAAATTCATAGTGACAAATTTCTGAATCAGCTGCAGACGTTGCCAACAAGCACAACAGACAACGACATTATGATTGAGGGTATTGTTGTTCACGAGAATGGTGAGCCGGGTGCGGAAAAACCTCCAAGTAACGATATCACCAATAACCAGGAAGGGATTCTGGACAGTCAAGCTAAGACTGACGTATTGCTTGAAGAATATAAGAATGAAATCAAAGAGCTCACGGCAACAGAAGACGACGATATTGAAGAGCCAAAGCTGCGAGCAGAATACGCGGTTTGGAAGAAGAATGCTGTATATTTATACGACCTTATGATTTCTACTAGAATCCCATGGCCTTCGCTTACAGTGGAATGGCTCCCTGATCTCGAGAACATTGATGGCGGCAGACTCAAGAGACACAAAACTTTATTAGGCACACAAACTTCAGGAAACGATAAGGAATTTGTTAGAATTGGTTCCATCGACCTCCCGGAGCAGAGATTACCAAATGGTGAAAAAGTAGTGCCTGATCTTTCCAAATATGATGTCGAGCGAGGCGAGATCGGTGGTTACCTGAATTCCAACCATTCTAAATTCACCATTAATCAATTCATAGACCACGACGGTGAAGTCAACCGTGCACGATACATGCCGCAGAACCCGTCAATTGTAGCCACCATGTCATCCAATGGAAATGCATATATGTTTGACTGCACCAAGCACTCGCTGCAACCGCGAGGCACACCCCGACCGGATATAGTCTTGCAGCACCACACCGAAGAGGGATACGCCTTGTCATGGAACCGATACACAGCAGGGGTGTTAGCAACCGGAGCCGGTGATGGCACAGTAGCAATTTGGAACGTGAAAAACTTTCGAAAACCTAAACCATTGCTGCCGACAACCGTGATTCGAACGCACACGGACTTGGTCAATCATGTCGAGTGGCACACCTATCACCCATCAATTCTCGGTTCGGTATCCGACGATAAAAAGGTTCACATTCACGACACGCGGCTGACAAATGTCACGACACACCCAGCTCTGGAGTCTCAGGGCGGCCATACGGGTGCCATCAACTGCCTAGCATTCAACCCTTCAAATGAAACATACTTTGCAACGGGTGGCTCTGATAACGCGATAGTACTGTGGGATATGCGACACATGTCTACCCCATTGCATCACACAATTGGCCATACTGACAACATCAACTCAATTGCATGGTCGCCACACTTTGAGACCGTGTTGGCGTCAGTTTCTTCTGATCGTCGCGTTATGATCTGGGACACAGCTCAAATTGGGGCCGAACAAACCCCCGAAGAGAAGGAGCAGGGCCCGCCTGAACTGCTTTTCATTCATGGAGGTCACACCGAATCTGTTTCCGATGTGGCCTGGAACCCACATCTTCCGTGGGTTCTTGCGTCCGTGTCAAATGACAATCACCTGCATATCTTTAAGCCGGCAGAAAACATTGTAGAAACAAATTAAGAAAATAGAGCATATTAATCATTTGAAGTTTTTCTATTTTTCTTTTTTTTTTTATTAATCTAGATTCTGTGTTTCATTAATTTTGAATGATATAATGAATAAATTCTCAATCGGAGAAATGAGAAAATGTTTTGACTTATATGAAATATCTGTTTATTGTCCTAATGGCTAAAAGTTACGTAACGAAGGACTTTGGGATTAGAAAAAAATGACTGAAAATAAGTCTATATAAAATCTAACAAGAAGACTACTGAGGGCTACCAACACACAATATTGAATATCATAAGTTAGTTGTAAACATAAGATTCAGTAAGGGGTTCTTGATCATATCCTTAATAAGTTTATGGTTAGAAGAATCCCTGGAAGTACTTTATGATCATTTAACAATAGGGTCAGGGGCAATTAGACAGTTTAGATAGTTAGATGGATTATGTGTACGGTAACTCTATATGAGAACTCTACAGTTGACCTCAAATATAAAATAGCATATTAAAGTAGGGTCTTAATTGGATTAACGAAGACGAGACATGGGATGATATTACTGGTAAAGAATCAATAGAATAAGATCAGGGAATATATTAAGAGTCAATGGTAACCAGACATATGAATCCAACTTTGTTGCAAGCCACTCAGCATCATTAAATTGGCAAAAGAACATCAAAAGAAGATATATAGTTCTAAATGTCATCTCAATGAGACTAGATAAAAAATCAGTTTATTGTCTCAATGAGACTAACAAGATAATCTCATTGCATGTTGAATATTAGCATTTTTCTGGCCGGCAAGATATCATCTAACTATGATTATATGTTTAAATGATTCCAGTTCCTTTCCAGTGATTTGACTAAAAAATTTAGGCTATAAAAATGTGCGAGGGATAACTTAGGTTGCTGTAAAGTAGGGTATTTGGGTCTGTATCACGCATCGCAGAAATTATAGATTTTTTTGAAACATTACTGTGACCGGGGCTGGCGATGGATGGCACAAACTTCCCTGAGTTGGGGAAGCGCTGGCTTAGCGGTGTGGCTGTGCAATTTTTCCAGAACAACAGTTTGCATTGTAAATGATTGTTCTGGTGGAGATTCGAATCTGAGACCCCTCGCATCATGGTGTTCCCTCAACCGACTCGGCCGCACAGCCCTAACTCTGGGTCGGATAATACCAGTCATTTATTAAATTTGTAAGCAATAAAGCCTTTTTATGACTTAAATTAGTCTATATCTTAGTTAAAAAGTCGTATGTTTCTTGCAGCAACACTGGACCCGACTGCGCTGGAGTGCCATAAGTATAAACCCTTCTCACGTGCATACGATGGATCCATTACGGTTCACACCACTAATGCACCTTTATTGCAGCTCCATTTTCTCATGGTCTCTTATCATTTATTCTTCTTTCCGTTTTTCCCTAGATATATAGATAGAGAGATAGAGAATTAGGTTATTATCCTTAAATCAAATGGTTAGATACAAAATTATAAAACAAAAATGACACACAAAGAAGACATGAAATTTCAAAAACATTTGTCTCTATGAGACTGGCAAAGCAGCGGTGTCAGCGCTCGTTTTTCACTATTAATTACTTTATATTTCATTCTATTATTTCATTTCTATTTTAGGTTCAACGAGCGAGATCATAATTGCGAGTGTGGTCAGCTGGAGACAGTTGTCTATGTTTCCAAGGTGTTTTTTGTATTCTTCACGGCGAGACTCTCCTGAATTTAGTCAGATTCCTGAAGATTCATGATTTGTTATTGTGTATTAACGCGAGGATGAGGTGTGTTATGACACTTTCTAATACACAGTCAGTATTACCGACCATTAATCAGGCTGTCAAGATAAATGTTGAAATCATGAAAACAACCATTGCCATAACTATCTTGTTAGCCGAAATATTATGGACACTGGGTGATCCGTTAAAAGATTGCTCATAATGCTGTCCATAAGTAAAGCCACAGTACCACAATTCAGTGAGATTGCACGTGACTGTACAATCGACCAACATGCCATTTGTACAGTTGTATACCAGGTTATTGTGTACAGGATTCGCCATGATGTATTTTTTTATACTGAAGACTTCTTTCTTGATAGTCCAAAAATTATGTAGTGTTTATATAAACAAGAATTTAAAGAAATGAAAGAGATCGTCATGGAATAGAATAACAAAAGTAATAAAAGTTTAGAGGGAAGAAGTAGAAATTATAAGAGACCATGAGGACATTAGGATAGAGTAATGGTGCATAATTGCTGTGAACAGTAACAGATCCGTCGCATGTGTGCGTGGGAAGGCTTTATACTTATAACACTCAAATGCAGCCGAGTCCAATGCTGCTACAGGAATAAATATGAAGCTACCGAAAGATTTAAGAAATCTTGGCGCAGCTATTAACAACATAAGTGCTAGGAAACCAGGTGCAAAATCCGGCACACTGTTTAACTTCTGACCTCCCCAGCTGTGGCGCTCCAAAGAGCCAGACAGAGGCTGTATGGGCTTTGAAGGCATCGTGGAAAAAGCTTCCACAGAAAAAAATCCAGATCTGAATAGAAAGAACCCACGAAATGGGATACTGCTCTAACCGCCACATTTCTGGCTGTACTTTTTGAGACTGTGTTTAGTGCCGTATTTTCATTGTGATCCGCTTACCTGTAGTTGTGTCCCTGTTGACTTCTTGTGGGGTGAAATTGGCGTAAACCATAATTGTTGTGGAATCTAAATAAGACCCGTTGTTTTATACCAGACTATAGGCCTCACCAGTAAGTTCATAACTAATTGGTTTACATCCTATCGTGTAATGGTTTTGGTGTCACAAGATTACTAAGTCTAGGACCAGAGATAAGAGATAAAATAGGAATATTGTTTATTTTACTATAGCAAGTTTGTTAGCGTTTTGTAGTTTGAGTCAGTGTTTTAGGTAATGCATTTAGCGGAAAGAGAAGAATAGAGGATTTTACGTGATTGTAGAATTGTAGGAGTGAAAGAATGAAGAATGTTGTGGAGTATCCTTGTTGTGGGATTCAAAACATTTACACTCTTGGTAGCCCTAGCCTAATGATCTAGTAAACGTTAAGTGGAATTCAGGTTAAAATTTGTGTAGACTTCTATTATTTTGGCTCCTAACAGTTTTGTACTCATAATATGTGTTTTAAAAAACTTGATTTGTGTGCTAGTAGTCAAGCCCAATTGTAACCTCTATTGTTTGTAGTGTATTTTAGTGGAACTTGTGAACTTATATTGTGTAAGAAATTATTAATATTAATAAGTGTTCCGGGACTTCAAAGCTTTGTTAGAACGCTTGGCTTTTGGATAGTGAAAGTAATAACTTCTTTTCTTGTTTTCAAGAAAGGTGAAGGAGTTTATATAATTTCTAGTGGACTTTTCTGGCTTTGTAAATAGACCGGGTAGAAATTTCATTATTCTCAGGAATACTTTCTCAAGCCACTACTGTATTGTTATTACCCCATTTAATGAACACTTTCTATTTGAATATTTTTTGTTATATCGATCTAGTGAGACGCGTGTAAGTCAAAATTCCGCTTGTCAGTAAGGAGTAGATGTTATCTTCAGGGTGTTTCTGTATTAGAGTAGATTCCTGAAGATGCCTTATTCATTATAACGCATTTACCCGAGGGTGTGTTGTGTCGTGATACTTTCTGAAATAAAACTAGTATTATTGACCACTGATTAAGCTGTCAATATGAATGTTGAAATCATAAAAATAACCATTGCCATAGCTATTTTGTTAAGCGAAATATTACGGATACTGGGTGATCCGTTGATATAAGCTTCGTAATGCTCTGCATAAGTGAAACCACAGTACCACAATTCAGTCAGGTTGCATGAGACTGTGCAATCGATGAAGCCGTCTGAACAATTGTATACCAGGTTATTGTGAACGGGATTCAACATGTTGTATAGTTTTTTTTGTGCTAAAGAAGTCTTTTTTTAAGGAAACAGAAATTATGTGGCATTTATATAAACAGAAATTGAAGGGGCTTCATAAAATAAAATAACAAAACTAATAAAAAATAAAGAAGTAAAAAGAAAAATGAATGTTAAGAGGCCATGAGGACATGAATCCAGAGTAATATTGCATAATCGCTGTGAGCCGTAACGGATCCGTCGCATGTGCGCCGAAATGCTTTATACTTGTGGCACTCCAATGCTGTAGGGTCCAGTATTGCAGCAAGAGTACATATTAAGTCACCAAAAGTTTCAAGCGACCAAGGCGCTAGCAACCACAAAAGTGCTAGGAAACCAGGTCCAAAATCCAGCACACATGCATCATATACGAGTTGTTTTCGCTCACTGTTCAACTTCTGACCTCTCTAGCAATGGCATCCCAAAGAGCCGAGAAAATGCTATACGGTCTTAGAAGGTATCTTGGAAAGAGACTTCGCAAGAGAAGATCCAGGCCTGGATAGAAAGAAACCCTGTGCATATGCAAAAAGTCATCGACCTAGAGGGGGGAAATGAATATAAGGGAGGCCAGGAATAGCTGCTTCGTCCTATTTTGGCTTTTCTGGATTAGGGGGTATTTTAACGCCGCTCAAAACTTTCAGAGAGTTCACATGTCTATGGAATAATAAACAATTTAGATCACCATAAAGGCCGATGTTCCAAAAAAATTTCCGATTCACAAGCTTTCACTCTAATTCCCTATTTCATTCCATTACTGGCCAGATTGACTGATAATTCCCATACCAAAGGTTCAATAAGCTATGAGCCTCTTAATAAAAAAAAAAATTAAAGAACTTCTATTCCAAGTTAACAAAAAATATCGGAATAATCCAAATGGTTTTAGTAAGCATTCTTAAAGAATTTTAGCAGCAGTGTGATGATGTTGAGATATATTCGTCTCTCAATTTCCAGAATCTAATAATTGCTTGGAACCCCTGCTTTTTGTTAGTAGCACCGAGAGGTTTACTACTGGGGATATCTGTTTGAGCTCTTGCTCTATGTCATCATACCAGAAGCACTCAATGAGCATGTGCCGTATGGTTTTGAGGTCACAGCTTGCTGCAGGAAATAATAATAATATTATCATTACTTTTTCTTTTTCTTTTTTCTGCCCAATCAGTTGGCTTGCAGCAAAAGCTATTCAACAAAACTAGTCATAAACAAAATCAAACAAAAATGAAATAAAAATAAAAATAAAAAACAATATAGGCCATCATAAAGACTAATATTTTAATATTTTTCTTTTTTCAAAGCTTTAGTTTTAACTATTTGTTCTACCTCACCATTTCCCGAATTTCTGAGAATTCTTTTCTCAAATTGTTCATCAATTCAGAACTTTTAATAAAAGCATTTTTTTCAAGTAAAAACCGTCGAGAAATGATAATCCACAATTGGTTTTATAAGTATTCCTAACAAAGAATTTTCATTACTGTGTTTTTGCTTAAAAGAATTTAATTTCTCAATTTTTAAAAGCCAACAATAGGTTGTAGTCCTGGTTTGGTGATTCATCAAACTGAGAATCTCAGTTCTATGAGGATTGCCAATTTTTTTGTGTTGCCTATGTTTTGACCCATAATTTCATTAAATCAATGCTTTGTTTTCTCGTATTTCAATCAATTTACTTTGCTTTCAAGTCTCGACTTGGGTAGTGAGTTAAGTTTCTTATTGGGAATTTTTTCACCAGTATCAACTACCCTCTTGAAGACATTTATGTCTTCTTTCCAGGATTATGTTCCGGTTCTTGTTGGTTCTTCATTTGTTGCTGAAAGTAGTTGAGTTCAATTTTAGTTGGCTTCCTGTACTAAACGGGTAGTCTCAATTATTATATTGTCATCTTCGTTTTATATAGTCTTCAACTTTTCGTCTTCATTTTTGATACAACCTACCCCAAGATTATCCCATTCCTCACAATGATAACTAAAATCATTAAAGACGGATTACTCAAAATGTGTCAAGTAAAACTTACTAGGTTAATTGTCGTTGTTGGCTTATATGTGTTGTTTTGCTATCTTTCAATAGCTAGTATTTTCAATGCTATCCTAGTACGTTGACACCATCCCAGGACGCTTTAATCAAGAATAATCCTAAATATTTACAGTATATATTGAGTTGGGTAGTAGTAGATATTTATCAACCTTTTAGGGAATCAAGCTTATTTATGACTCAGTCTAGCCTATATCTTAGATGAAAAGTTTTATGTTTCTTGCAGTAACACTGGATCCTACAACATTGGTGTGCCACAAGTATAAACTCTTCCGACGCACATGCGACGGATCCGTAAAGGCTTATACCACTTGTGCACTTTTATTCCATCTCCATCTCCATTTCCTCATAGCCTCTTATCATTTCTCTTTTTTCTTTATTTTTTTTTCTTCATCATTTAATATTCTATTTCACCATTTCGTTTTTATTTAATATGCAACCAGAGAGATCGTAATTGCAAGCGTGGTTAGCTCGAGGTAGCTGATCATGTTCTCAAGGAGTGTTTTTTGCATTCTGCACAGCAAGACTCTCATGGATTGAGTCAAATTCCTGAAGATGCATGACTTGTCAGGATGCGTTTGACAGAGGATGAGGTGTGTCATGATACTTCCAAATACAAGCCCAGTATCATCGGTCACTGATTAAGCTGCCAAGGCAAGTGTTGAAATCATGAAAATAATTAATGCCATAATAATCTTATTACCCCTAATATCACTGATCCCGGATGATCCGCTAAAAGATTGTTCATAATGTTGCCCATAGGTGAATCCACAGTACCACAACTCAGTGAGATTGCATCCGGTTGAGCAATCGACCAATAAGCCTTTTGAACAGTTGTATGTCAGGTTATCGTTAACTGGATACATGTTGTATAACAATTTCTATTAGTGATAAAGAATTCTTTTTGAATGGTATGGAAATTGTGTAGTATTTATAGGCAGAAATTGAAAGAAATAAAAGAGATCTTCATAAAATAGAGTGACAAAAATAATAAACTATAAAGAGAAAAAAGAAGGAAAAATGTTAAGAGGCCATGAGGACATAAAGCCAAAGTAATACTGCATAATCGCTATGAACCGTAACGGATCCGTCGTATGTGCGTCGGAAGGCTTTATACTTGTGGCACTCTAATGTTGTAGGGTCCAGTATTGCTGCAAGAGTACATATTAAGTCACCAAAAGTTTTAAGCGACCAAGGCGCTAGCAACCACAAAAGTGCTAGAAAACCAGGTTCCAAATCCAGCACACATACATCCACTATGGATTTCTTTAACTTACTGTTCAACTTGTGACCTCCCCAGCTGGGACATCCTAAAGAACCAGACAGAGGCTACATGGGCTTGGAAGGCATCTTGGAAAGAGTTTACACAGAAGAAGATCCAGGTCTATATGAAAAGAATCCATATACATGTGCCAAAAAAACACCTACTTAGAGAGAGGAAATTAATATAGGGAATAGTTTTATAGTAATTTTTGTGTACAGTCACCCTCCAAAAGTTTTTACCATTTCCCAAAACAACAAAATTTCATGTTCAAATAAAAGTAGCATAATCTCATGCAAAATAAACAGATATTAATATTTTAATAAGATATTTAATCATGCGATGGCTGAGTGGTATGTCAATAATAATATATACTTTATTTTAAATCAAGAGCGTAGTTCAGTTATTTACCCATCTCATTAAGATCTTTTTCGAGTTTTCTGATAACCATGCTCAGGTTTTTTCAACACTAAAGCAACAATATGCGGAAAAAGGCTTATAAAGTTATTTGCAGATATCTCCTGTTTTAATAAAGGGATTCCACTTGATTTAGGAATAAATTTATTGCTTATTAAAGTTAGAAAGGATTTTGAGTCGTCCGGAACGGCGAACGCTGGTTCCTGTAATGTAGAGTTTATATTTTTCAATGGTGACACATATTCTCAAATAAGGCAAACCAATTTGGCGTTGAATATCTATCTTATTTTGGTCGATAAGATATCAGCCGAATATAATTCTACATCGAAATGACTCCAACTCATTTTTAATAGTTTATTAAAACTTTTAGGCTGCAAAGGTGTACGAGACATGACTTATGTTGTTGTAAAGAAGGGTAGGATATTAGGTTATGCGTCACGCATCGCAAAAAGCTATAAACTTAAATAGCTTATCTATACGCTTTATCGAGATCTTGATTCTTTTGATGGTACTAAAGAACGATTGAAAGAGCAGTTTTATAAGTCGATTAAGGAGGTATAGAAGGAGTTAGGCGATAATTGATTTGATCTCTTGATAAAATCTATGAAATACCCTGTTAATGCAGTTCTAAAAGCTATTAATTCAAAAGAAAATATATATTATTATCATTTATACGTCATTCATCTATCACACAATTAAATATCTTACTATAAGATTAATATGTGATTGTTTTGCGTGAAATTATGCTTTTCCTATTTGAATATACAACTTTGTTGTTTTGAGAAATGGTACAAACTTTTGGAGGGTGACAGTAAATACTGCGTTCTTTTTCGCTTTTTCTGTATTAGGGGCATATTTCAGCGCCGCTCAGAACTTTCAGAAGCATTATAAGTAATGGTAATAAAAATAATGATAATATGTTCTTGCCTAGTCAATTGGCTTATAGTAAAAACTATCTACCAAAACAAATCACAAACAGAATGACAACCAAAAAGAAATAGAGGTAGAAGACAAAATTTTGTTTAGACCCTCAATTTCCAGAAGCTGACAATTGCTTAGAGCCCCTATTTTCTGTTGAGCAGCTCCAAGAGGTTTAGTCTTGGGGTATCTGTTTAAGCTCTTGTCTTATGTCACCATTCCAAACTCATTTAATGACGATGTTCCGTATGGTTTGAAGTCACTGCATTTATATTTTTGAGAGTCCTGTTGTACATGTAATCTCTCAAACTACTCTTAGCTTGAGTCATGACCCGTACGAAGTTGGGAAATGACGCTCAATATGTGATGCGGTTCGTTCGACATATTATTATTTGGCCCGGCAACTTCACTGATTATTCATGGTTTTGGTTGTACATAGATAGATAGAGATAGAAAATCAGTTAGATAAAATAGAATATCTGTTTTTTATATATAAATAAGTGAATAGATAGATAGATAGATAATCAGTTTATTGTCCTTACATCAAATAGTTACATACAAAATTACAAAACAGAATGACATACAAAAAAGACATGAAATTTCAAAAACATTTGTCTCTATGAGACTGGCAAAGTAGCGGTGTCAGCGCGCGTAATAGGTTCAGACGTTCGATGGCGCCGAATTCTCCATGAAAGTATCCATGTGCTAAGG
>Ga0160505_100929_pt1 | contig 14768 bp, 7 predicted proteins | sample DIDeMG_FD_108225 | JGI IMG/M metagenome (GOLD analysis project Ga0160505, IMG submission 108225) | Enriched chicken feces microbial communities from UW Madison campus, WI, USA - DID2874_E49_Stillage MG | ecosystem: Host-associated > Birds > Digestive system > Large intestine > Fecal ... | reverse complement strand
TTGTTTTTTTTTTTTACAGCCGGGAAACGGAACCCCTGGGCCTTTTAATGGTTTAGGTTTTGGGTTTTTTAAAAAAAAAAAAAAAAAAGTTAGAGACGCGGCAGTAGTAGCGGCAACTAAAACCACTTTCTGCGAGGGGCCACTACCACCGCGAGCGAGACTGCCGCTTGCGGCGGCAGTCATGGAAAACCCCCAGGGGAAAAACCCGTAAAAAGAGGGAAGGGATAAAATGGTCACTTATCTATCGTAGTGGTCCAACAACAAATAGCAGTATTGTAGTAGTAACTGCCTAAACACAAATTAATCGCATGGCTGCTGGAGTTTTCATAAACATCAACTTGGCCAGAGTGACAGCGTAGTTTACTAGAAGTCCTAAGAGGCACACATCAGCAGACTAGGTGGCGATAAACGGTCACCGGTCAGCCAGCGGCCGTTTCTAAACGACGTTTCTAAGACAGAAAAAAGTTCCGTAGACCGCAGACATATAGACACACAATCTAATGGCTAAGGTCCCCCGTTTCAGATTAGCCGTTTAGTCTTTGCATTACAGAGGTTCTAAAAGTAGTATTTGGCCGGTGGTATAACTGACTTTTACCAAGTATTGTCTGATATCTTTAAATGAGAGTAAAAAACAACAATAATAACTAGAAAGCATCTTTAGTTGTGGTCAATAATACCATATATACAAACGTAAAAAAAAAAAAAGAAAAAATGGTCAGTGTATTCATTGATACAGAATTGCTGTACATGAAAACGGGGTGCGAAGCATGAAAGAAAGAAAAATATGGTAATAGTAAAAATAGAAAAAGAAAACCCATTAACTAAAAAAAGCCGTTATCTTTCAAATTTTCGTGGAAAAAAAAAAGTGGCCTTAGACCACCACCGGACTCAGGTCATTAATTATTATTTTCGCTTCTCTCAGTTTCTTACATATTGCCTACCAATTAAAACACATATATCCAATCAGGCCCCTCCTCGTGCGTCTCAATGGACGGAAAAACTCTTGCGTCAAAATTGGGACTAGCTGTGAAAATCCCATGGCATATGATATCCGTATGAATCTAGATCTCACCATGAAAAGCTCCCTTACTATCTTTTTTTTTTTTGATATAACCATGTTGCAGTTAAGAATGTATAAGCTTGTAGTGCTGTAATCCTGCATTATAGCTCATCGCCGTTGCCGAATTAGTGTCGATGGTCGAGCTGTTGATATTCATTGGTCTGTAGTTCGCCCATGTCTGACCTCATACAGATACCGTCAGCAAGGTGTCAACGGTCGCTTCTTTGACTGATTGGGGAAGGTGTTAGTACAGCCAATTAGCATTCTCTTCTACTGACCTACCGACCGGCTACTTTTGTTAGGTATTTGCCAATGGGCCCATTATTGTTTCTTTTATTATTTGCTATCAGCATGGTACTATTTTTTTATTCAACTATTTCAATGACCAAGTTGGACAGTTTAAAAATAATAATTAAAATAAGCTATTTCAATATATGTGCATAGAACTCAAATTGAGCTAAATCAGAACCTGTTTTGGATGTGTTGTTGCTGCTGAAGTCGCGGATGGAGGGGTAATGGGTGATAGGCTGATTGTGAGGGAGGTTACCAGAAAATATTACTGCATGAAACTCAGGCTGACATTACTGGGTCTAGGTATAATCTTGTTGACTTCTTATGTTTGCATCTTAAATTACTAGGTCAATTGGATTGCAAGGTTGCATGAAGTACGGAAAAGAGGAAATACGGGAGGTTTATACAGGTGTTTTTACGATCGTATATTATGTAGGCTAATGCGCTGGTGTATGTTCATGTATGGTGTGATTCCAAATAAGTGTTAATGTGTTAAATTCAGTTTTCAAAAACAAAAAAGTCACATTCCATAAGACCAGCAGAGATACTTTAAAATCTAGAGATATGTTTTCCAAACTGAACTCCGTGATTTTTTATTGATGCTGTCTGATTTCTTGACTTTTTGGTATTTTTGTAGCGTCCTGAATGTTTTCTGAGTCTTCAGCATGTCTTTTTCCTCTTTTCAGTTCAATAGTTTTCCCCTATTTCCCCTTTGTATTCCAATTTAAAAAATAAGTTCCCCCATTGCCTGTGCTTAGCTTCAATCTTGTTCTAGAAACTACCTACGAAGCTTCATTTGCATTTTCTTGTTCTACCATAAAACAATTTAACCTAGTACCAAATCCAATACAAACTTGTGACCCATGCTAACATGGCCCAAACACCCTCCAAAGGCTAATAAAGCAGCCCAGTAGCCTAGCCACTAGAAAGAAAAATGTCATATATTTCAAGTTGTTGGAAACTATGAGTAAAAAAGGAAACATGTATAGATTAAACAAAAAAAAACAAATTTACACGATCAAGTGCCGAGAGTATATTGTTCTCGGATTCAGTTTTTCCGAAGGAACTAACTAGAGCTAGTGGTGGGGCATTTAAATCTCTTTTAACACTGGTACAATAGTAAATTTAGCTAGCTATTAGAGGTTTATTATAGTCTAGGGGTGTTTTTTTTTAAATATCTCATTGCAGGTTATTACTGGTACATCACCATAGTGATAGGAAAGAACTATAGACTTTTAGTATAGTTGAAACTTGTTATGTTTATGTGTGCTTGTAATAAAGCTTTTGGTCTTTTGTCCAGAAATATTTTTTGGGGGAGGAAATAAGAATTGAAAAGACAGTAAAGTCAGATCATATTTGACATCAGACCAAGTCAAAAATGATCCGTTAATTTATTTTGGGAATTGCTTTTTTATTGTCGTTGTTAGATTGGTGTCTTGATTACAACATTACACATGTATACACTCTCTTGCTCTCTTCCTACTTTACCTCCTATTTTTATATCCATGCACCACGCAATGCCGATATGTTCTACGTGCACGCTCACACATCTCATTTCCGTTGCTAGTCCCAATGAAGAAGAGATTGGCGGGATTGTGAATTGTGATGACGAAACCAATTAATATAAATGAATTAGAATAATAATAAACCACACATATTTGGCTACAAAATTTAAACAGAAAAAAATGGAACTTGAATAGATACCATTAAAAACACCCAGATAAGTATTAATGATTTAAGAATAAAAGATATTTAAACAAAAAAAAAAAAAGCAAAACCGATGGATCCCAAAAGAATATTCAGCAATATAGTGTTTAGTAAGTAATTGTCATTATTGAATTGGTATTACAGGAGGACCAGTTTGTGTAAGTTCAAGTAGTCAGTCGCAAATATATTTACCAAAACTCATTTTCCAACCTGGCCGTGCGTTGCCGCACATACCATGAATTTGTTGGCGAATAGTTAGAAATGACACCAATTTCAGGGAATGACGTGAGGTGACAAAAAACCACATGCAGACAAAAACCTTTTTTTTTTGAAATGAAAAAAATCTGATATAAGTTGTGGACTCTTGGAACTTTTATTACTACATTCCTCCTTGAGTAACAAACGTCCAAGTGGCAAAAATAGTGATTCTCGACTAAAGTGAGTCCAAATGATTCATGATAACCTCAACCTGGACCAAGAACTCCTTATTGCGTGGCCATAACTTCTCTTGAAACTGCAGAATTTTGTGGAGGTGGTCAAGCAAGTTTCGGTACTGGGTGGCATCACCAAAAAAGCCAATCGGCCAGTTGCGTTCGCCGTACTTGTTGGTGAATACCGGGTTGCGGCCCTGGGCCTCCGGAAACTTAGTAAAATCTATACTATCTGTGCGACACCGCGGCACAGGCAGCCCCAGCGTGCGCATCCGCAGCTGTAGTGCCAGCTCGCTTGCTAGTACCGTCATAGATCCGTAAATTAGGACTCCTACCAATGGCGAGTAATGCTTCTCAAGTTCGTGTCCTATCTCTTCAGTTGTGTAGGGGTTTGTTATCTGGAGCATTTTGCACACCGCAAGCGCTGACCACTGGCACATCAAATAATTTCGGTAAAGATCTACATCCTCCACGTCTTCGCCATTGCTCATCAAAAATGCATCAATGGCCTCTATGCTCTTGACTGTGATATGTGCAAGCTTACCTTTCGATGACGTATGGGCACGCAAGTACACAAAAAGCGATTCAGCCTTAAAATAGTTGAGAATTAGACTTGTGCAAAAGATGCAACCAAACGACATACCGAAACCACCACCCCGTGTCATGTGTGACAACCCTGTGCGCGGGATCTTTGAATACAAGATTTGCACCCGGTTCTCGATGGCTCTGATAAAATCCTCGTTGATTGGCATATTAAGCTTGAAAGTCAACGAGAGTAAGTTGGCTGTGATTACGTAGAGACTCGAAGAGGAGTAGAGCACCTTTTCTAACGAGCCTGTATTGTTATCGATTTCATCATCGGTAAAAGCAGACCCCAATAATGTTGTATCATCGTTGCAGATGTTGAGTAGGTCTGCATCAACATCATGCCAGAATGAGTACTTGTAATCCCAATTACGGAACTCACTGTAGTAGTGTTCATCAGACACCGGTAGGCATAAATCACCATTGAAGGGTGGTATCTGAGACTTGTCATTGTCTAAAATGGCCAATTGGAGTTGAAGTTTCCACAGCTCCCAAATTGATCGAATATGGCTCTCACGTATCATAAGCTGTTGAGGGGTGAATGAGCGAAGCTTCCGCTCGCCATCAGCTTTAGTCAGCTCATATGTTGTGCAATAATACTTTTTGTCGAGGTTGTGCCAGCGACACACCTGCAATGCTTCTTGGATAATCTTGAGAGCGTTTACCGATGTTGAGTCCTCACAACTTGTATACACCATTCCAATGAGCAGCATACTCTTCATTAGCAGAAAAGGGAACATGTGCTTGCGATGCTTCTCAAACTGTGCGATCCAATAAAAACAATCGCGCATATACGGGTGTATATCCAGTTTGGCGCAGTGATCATCGTCTGCAAAGCGGCAAACAACGGCGAAAATGGAGTGAAAAATGGCCACGTCCGTCTTGATCGATATGACAGAGAATGCACAGCTTTTAGGTAGCAAAAAGTTCTGGTTGGGGTAGAAGTACTCGTAGTAGAGATCAATGAAGTACTCAATAATTTCAAGTGAGGGTAGATCAAGGTCTTTCAGTTGCTGCGGGTCATTTGTAAACAGCTTGCGGACCTCAAAAGTCGTTGTAGCACTGCTAGAAGGTATGCGTTGCAATAGTGGGGACTTAAGATTATTTACCTTGGTTTGGATCTCGTCTAAACCCAGCTGAAAGCTTGCAATAGCAGCACGATGTTTGTCTTCGTCAGAAATGACAGTCTGAGGAGACTCGGAAATTTCTTTACGTTTGGTAAAGATGGAGATCGAATCACTATCTTCAACAGGTTCGGTAACAACAGAGAAAGAAGACATATTGACATCTAGTGATGAAGGAGTCGTGGTATTGTCGCTTGTAGGGTGATTGGCCAGCTCCGCATCGTTACTGCCGTCATAAAATAGTATCACAGGCGACGATGCAGTCGCCAAGTCCGAACCAAGGGATGCACTCTGTTCATTGTTTGATTTTAGACTGTTACGTTTCCTGTTGCCACCACGGTTAGACTTGACAAAAATGCAATCGAGATCAAGTTGTTTGCAGTTTCTACAGACGTGGACGCCATTGCACTTGATCTTGCGCTCTCTACAATTGAGACACGCCTGACGCGAAACGAGTCGCGTGGGTCGATCTTTCAATGGTTTTGCTTGAGGTTTGGTCGAAGTATTCATTGATCATGCCCATAAATAATTCTGGCCGGCAAAATGCAGGTATTTCGGCGTGCTGGAGAAGCGTCCGTGTCGTACGAATGTTTCTTTTAAATTGGCGATGGTGTTTAAAATAAGAATGTGTGGAAAAAAAGTTGTGACGTTTTTCGCGTTGGGAGGTTTCTAATTCATCCAAGGCAGGCAGGCTGACACTTTTTTTCGCCGTTTTCAAACAAAGCGTTATTACTAACTCAGTGAGGGAGTTGACGTAGTAACTGGATCACAGTATAGGAAAGCAAGAGCTGCTAATTGACAGGTGTACGTAAATAAAGACCCCAGCAGTTACAAAGATAAGTCGCATATAACAATCCTTAGCATGCTGGGTCTAAACGATAGGTCTATGGGTTTTAATTTAAACCCGTGATATAGAAAACCTTTATCCAGTGTTTTAGTATACAAAAAAACAAACAACTACTGAAAAAAAACCATTGATTGACTTGATCAAGCCTGTTGGAAACATGCTAAATGCTTCAACATGCGTAATGATTTCACCTGTCTTGTCATTATAGAACCTTTGATTAACTAAACGCTAAAACTTGGCCCTAGCGACGGCAATGCGGGGGTACATGGAAAGCTCCTTTATCCTGATTATACGCTGCATTAGATCCTGAGTAGAAAGGATTAGACACACGATGTATACACTTGTTTATCAATACTACAGTAAAACAATGCTCTATAACGTGATTCAATATTGAAGCTATTCTAGGTTTTTAAGAAATGCTTGGATATCTATGCCAATCTAAAATCAGTGGCTTTAAATCACAGTCTGTCAAACTTGAACCCTGGACTCTAAGTTCTGAAAGAGATGTAGTAAAACTGTGGAAACTGGATACGAAGACCAGTAAACAGAGGCGGGTAGAAAGCGCAGATCCCGTTATCTTTAGAGTTCTCAGCAAAAAATGCAGCATTATGTACTTGTAAGTCTCATGTCTCATTAGTAATGTTTTGTTTGCATTGAAAATAATAAAAAGGATAACAAAGGGCAAACCTAAGCACAAATCACATGTTATTGTCAGTAATGTCTGAAAAAATCTGACAGATGCCTATTCTAGCTGCTAGGCTATTAGTATCATGACCCAAGCTTCCGATGCAAGTGACCAACCAGGAATGTCAAGACTAAAATGGCAAAAAGAGATTTCAGCAGCATCGCCGTTACCATCACGGCTTCCCTTTTTTGTCGACAAGTCTTGTTACTTGGTACTCACAAATATAATTTTTTTCCTATATGTCAAATAAGCATTGCAGGGTAAAAAAATTCAAATATTAATATTTTTTTTCTATCTTATCAAATATACCTACATCGCAGCGAAGCTCCTCAACTCTGATATGAAGTTTTAGAAATTATAAGTAAAGAAGTAATTACTTTTTGATGATATTGGTTTTTTTCTGCTTTCAAAGCTTCGTTGTTTTAAACGCGGGGAAAAATCCTCGAAAACAACAATGAAAACATTGACAAATTCTCCGCAAAACCACAAAGACAAGATCGTCCAAGCCATTTCAATTTTTTTTACACAAAAGTAATATATTGGAAATACTACAACATGCTTTGAACTAGTCTTATGCTAGTTTTCAGCTGCTTCTTAGTAAATTGATGGGAATGGGGAAGAGAAAATGACAGCTAAGATGAGGAGAGCTCGGACATAGATGCACACTCCCGTTTGTAACATGAAAGACGGAATCTGGGTGACAGAGAAAGAAGAGAAAGGATTATAATCAAATGAAATTATTAGACGGCACAGATTCCGATTATTTTTTCACGTGTATATATTTTGTATTATGAAAAAAATTCAAGAGTCTGACCACAAGTAGATATAAAAAATAAGTCCGACAGGGCATAGTTAATGGTTGTATGAAGACAAAACAAGGTGAAGTAAATAACTCAAAGATAGTTTTATAGATGATCAGTTTACTATCCTTATATCAAATAGTTGCAAACAAAATAACATACAAAGAAGACATGAACAGGTACGAATAGATAGTTAGATAGATGGATAGATAGTCAGTTTATTGTCCTTACATCAAATGGTTACATACAAAATTACAAACAAAATGATATACAAAGAAGACATGAAATTTCAAAACATTTGTCTCTATGAAACGGGCAAAGTAGCGGTGTCAGCGCGCATAATAAGTTCAGACGTTCGATAGCGCCGAATTCTCCATGGATACTTCCACGTGCTAAGGGAAACCTGAGATACATAACACCCAGTGGCTCAATACCAAAGGTTGACGCCCAGTAAAACCTTAACAAACTGCTTGATCAAGCGAACCATCAGCAAAAAAGTTGCGGTAATGAATCTAAGAATTCGACTACCGCACCAAGGCCCTTCTTAGTATCAAGAAGGATCTTAGGATCGAGCTCTGGGGAAACTTTCCTCACACATGAATAGGTAACTGTCACAACTTTTATCATCCAACATAATATTTGCCGATATATACCAAAAGACTAGTAATATACTAAGGGGAATTCTATGTCAAAAACAAAACCATCAGTGAGATCATAGTTTGTGGAATATTTTAGCAGTAAATGTTGAAAAAAGTACTAAAAGATTCAAAAGCCGCAACTGTTTAAGAAGTTTCAAGCTTTTCATTGCTTGAGACAAAAGCACAAAAAAGGCCAAGAAGTCAAACTTGACAAATCATGATATTGCTACAAAACAGTGGCTACCACTGATACATAGCTATTGGCTGGTTCACATACATTAGAATAGTACTTTTTGAATATTGACATTTGCTGAAAAAGCACCAATGGGATTCGGGAATAAAAACTAATGGCAGCTAAATTGAATAACTTGAAAAAAATAGTTTGAAGAAGCAATAATTGATAGTAATTCAGATATGTAAAAAGAATAATCATATTCTGGCAGTAGTTTGATAGAATGATAAAAAATACCCAATACTCAGAAAATACTGAACTAATGTTGTTATCGAGTAGGGAATAAAACCTAATTGGATCTATATATTCTTACTTTTGACCTTGAATAAAATTTTCTAAAGTGAGGTGCTTAATACTTACTAGATAGACCAGATTGGGTAGTTTATTAAAAGCGATCCCAGTAATTACAATGAGTATTTTTATTAAACTACTTGAAAATGTCATCAAAGGGATTTTGGAAAAATTATTCTGAAAATTGAAAAAAAATAGAAAAAAAATAGTCTTTCAGGTTTAATCAGATTAAAAAGTTGAGGCTATAGCCATTGGTATAAATCACTAGAGATAATTATCATCTGATTCTTTGGTTCTTTGGCTAACAAATAACATTTATATTGTAGACTTCAGCATAGATAGATTTAATTAGTCGTTTTTGCAGAACCGAAAGTCAATGTCTACGCTTTGGCTAGTACCATAACAAAGTTTACTAATATGAAGACTAAGCAGCAATGGCAACCTCACTATAATTTATTTAAATGAATATCGAGGATTTAAAGAATTTGACAAGCCTGATTTGTGTTGCTAACTTCGTAGCAGCTAAGAGCTGGTATTGGGTCTATATTTTGTTACCTAAGAAATAAAAGCTTACAAATTAAAAGAACAAAAAAGACCTTAATGTGCAAAACACCGATTAGAAAAATATCTGTAGTGATTATAAATGCCAAATTTGGGCTTATCAAAGCTCATAAATTTATCGTTATTTTAAATGGCTCAATGTTTTGCCGCAAATAAAAGAGAAAAAGACGGGTTACGAAGCTGGCCATAGACAGTCCTAGACATTAGAATCCAGGGTCTATTCTAAGACAGTAGTAAAACTAAACCTTAAAACCCTCAAGCAAACTGGATAAAAATATATTTAATGAAATGCTTGAAATCCGCTTTATTTGCAAATATGGTTACCGAAAGTTAATAAAATACGGCCACAAACAGGTAATAAAGAATAAACCAGGCCTAAATAACAATAATAACAATAAGTTATTTAAATGTTATGACAAGTTAACTAATCAAAGCACCAATTAAGCTTCAATATTTAGACATCACCTGTAGCACAACTAGATGAGCGTCACAACCACCTCATCAATAGAAACCTACATAGAATTCTTTAAAGACAACTTCGATCGTATCCGACTAACCGTGATGTGCTGTGAAAGCACAGGCAAACGTAAATGATTTACCTAACTTGTGCTTGCAAAACTGAAAACAAACCTATCTGCTATAAGTTTAATGCTCACACCAAGTTTGCAGTAGTAGTGATAGCACGAAACGTAGTGAAGAATGGCTAAGGCTTTAATGGCTTCTGATATAAAAAGAATAGAAAGAAAAACAATAAGTGATTACATAAATAGCTAAAAGTATGACAAAACGTTACTATTAATTTCATAGAATACCTTTAACCTAAGCTGTAATTGTGGTGGTATAGAAGGGACCTCGGTTAAGCAGTTAGAACCACTGAACACCGTAGAACACTTAGTGAACGTCGGATATAGCTCAAATTTGCGAACTAACTTTTGACTTTTCTTTTTTGACTTGATGGTGACAGCTGATAGGCACGAGAGAGAGCAAGAGAGCGAGAGCAATAACGGCTTTGGAAATAAGCTAATAGATAAGATATTGGCACACATAATGCGGTGGAAAGAATCATAAAATTCACTCCGTAATAACAGAGTATGAATATAAAGCTTTCTAAAGGCAACGAGAAAAACAAAATTTATTGTTAAAACTAACGGACATTTAATAATAACTAATCTATAAATGCGCAAGTCCATGAGTTGTAGGGATATCCGTTGAATTAAGCAAATATTGCTAAGCTCTAGTATCCATAACTTGCTGAACTTACTGAACGCCAGGGCAGGCTGTGTAGAGTTAGGGTACCTGTTGTGCTTTGAGACTATCAGTTGCTACTATACTATCTTAGATTGCTAGAAAAGCTCTATTTTTGAGTATAGCTCTCAAACTAAACTTTAGAGGTATTGGGATTACAATTATAATTAAGGTTCAAAAAACAAAAACAAAAAAAACTTAAAATATTAATGTTTGAATTATTCGTGGAAAGTTCGGTGCCATCGAACATCTAAACTTATAATACGCTTTGACACTGCCACCTTGGCAGTCTCATAGAGATATGTAATGAAATTCATGTGTTATTTTCATATCATTTTGATCTATTATTTGGTTTCTAACTATATCATATGAGAAAAATAAAATGATTATATACATATCTATTAATACTTAGTCGTTTGTAGGACGTGTTGCCGTTCGATATAATTTTTTCAACTATAATTCAACTATGTTTTGGATAACAAGAAAAAGAAAACCTAAACAAAGCATTGGAAATGACCCCATTAGTGCCAATACAAAACACATCTAGTGAATCACGCACTCTAGGTCAAAATATAAGCTGTTGAAAGGCCAAGATTTGTATTTAGAACATTTAGGCTATTGCACAAAGGAAGACCCGTGAAAGACGGGGTACCGGACAAGTGCGGCTGCAACAGGGTACCAAGCGGGTAGCTGATCAAATATGTAAGTTAATTAGTATATTTGTCTAAGTAAACCATAATTTTGAACGCGCATTTGCGGCTACCAACCAGTTTTGATACACCATGACGTCTCTAGTTTGTCCTTCTACTCCACATACACTCTAGCTTTGGCTGACTCTGCTTCGGCGTGAATGAGATTTATTGAAACCCCAGCTAGATATGAAATGAGAAGGATTTTATTTTTATTTTTTCAGGTTTATTTTCATGTTAATATCGGTAAGTAAACTAAAGAACGTATACCAGACATGTTTATGAGAACTTAGTTTGCCGAGTTCTGGTGAGGAGACAGCAAGGAAATACTTGCAGAAGCCGTGTGGAGATATGAACTTTATGACAAAATATTTGACACCATAATGCAGAAAAGACTTAAAAAGGTCCAGAAAAAGTTGAAACCCTGTCAACGGAGTTTTGGAGGCTCACGCTTGAGCGTCAACATCTCCAGCGCGTAAGTACGTGGTTGTTTGGTATTGTTTTCTTATTATGATTTTCTTAAAAACGAGTCAACTCCTCCATTGTACTTGGATTAAATAAAAGTCAAAATTTAAATTCAAGAGACAGTATCAACATCTGGGTACCAAGTAACACCGGAGTAATAGAACCCTTGATTGGAAAGCCCCGATTTAAGCAACGGAAAATCGTACCTAACTTATATTTACGTACAAAATTTCTTAAACCTCGGTATTCGTTTTTTAAAAATGGTTTTATTTCCCTCCACCCGGTCCTTATACTGAACAGTGATAAACAGTAGAAAACTGTTAGGTGGTGACATTCATCTCTTATTCGAATGTTGATTCATGGTAGCTGCTGTATTGTTTCAGATGTCTGGCAGTTTACCATAAGAAAAACTCAACTTGAGAACCACCCGTCTAATGTGATTTCGGAGTTACCTTGTAGCTTTTTCAAATGTACACTTGAGAAAGAATTAACTTTTCAACGAATTATAAAAAGGTCAAGGAAGTGATATAATAAACGAGTGGGGCAAATATTTACAGACCAAGTGAGATTAACTGGGAGAATTTTCGCGAGATTTTGCGCGGGGCAGCTTAACAGACCTGCCAATGATCCTATGCTAATTCCTGCAAAGTATTAGGATTTAAGTTGATACCATTATGTGACACAGCTGGGTCGCTGATGAAAGAGTATTATATGAATTTGTTCTAGTGATTAGGAGCAATAATGTAACCCAAAACTCTACTATGGATTTTCGCTAAAAACTTTTAGTTTTCTGCCAGCTCGAAGCCCACCTGCATTGCATGATCTTTTTTCATACATGTCAGGGCGTTTAGAAACAGATGAGAAACACAGACAGATACATTTGTGTAGGTACCTCTAGCGCTGCTACAGTCTAACATGCCACGAAGCACCTTCTAACTAAGCGAATACCGAGAATTAAGGACCTAAACCCTGTGCCCAAACTAAATTTATTTATACAAGTGCCTAAACCTTGTTTGTGACACCAAGAACCATTTTTCCATCTTCCTATACAAAGTGCTTTGTATTTACTATGATAAAATCTTTTGTTGACCATATTTATATCTTTTTTCATCTTAAGGTATAAAATTAGCTGACGTGTTGTGCTAAGATTACATGATCAAAGTTGGACAATTCATTTATCACCCAGAAGGGACTTTCATCAAGCTTTTGAAGCACCTGTTTCGATCTAAGTGCTTAGTGACAGGTTAGACTGTACCTTTATTGACAATGCTTGCTACCTTTTGACAATTGCCAGGAAAGGGTATGTTGTCTATGCAGTATGGCATGTTGCACAGCAGAAGCGACAGTTACAGCAGTGAAAGGCACGATTACATCACACTTTGTCTCTTTTACGTTTTCAGAAAACATGTATGGATGGTAAGCGGGTTCTGCTCTCTGACATGAATAACGGTGCACACTATATCAAGTCACTTTAATGCTTAGTAGATCTTCTTTTCTCTGTATTAATTACTAATGTAACAGTATGTGATAATATTCTCAGAAAAGTGGAAATTTTGAACAACTCTCTTAGGCTTTAGGTCATTAATCTCCCAGAATAGATATAAAGTAATGAAATGTACACGGCAAATTGATATAGACCTTCTAGAAAGAAATAGGGAGTACAATCAATTTTATTACCATTGGCCAGATATGTGAATATGGCAGTCATACAAATAAATAAAAAGACTTTTTGAGCTTCTCAGCTTCGATATAAAAAGTCATGTTAAAACCCAGTAGTAGAGAATAAGAATAAAAACTTGCTGACAAGATAAACCAACAGGTCGTACTTGCTTGAGAGCTCAAGGCCTAGCGACGAATGACTATTGAATTTATTTCATAGGCTGATAGTTGAAGCCCTAACACCTGCTCATTTGATGTGCGGATTTCAATCACCACAACATATGCTCTGTTGTGTTTTTTCAATTTTGCTATATAAATATTTCGTTTTCCTTCTTTCCTTTTATTTCCTTTGAAAACTGGTTTGGGTCGTGATTTTCAAAAAAAAAAAAAAAAAAAAAAGACCTCACGCCAGTCTCTGTTAGCTGCTTTAAAACTCCTTTTAGAAATTGGAGTCTAGTCAACTAGGAATTGCTACATAGGTAAAGTTCTTTTTATTTATTAACTGCCTATCTCAACTGAGGTTACTCCAATCTTTCTATGCCTACTGCTTACTAGACATTGTCTCAAAGGTGAGTGAAACTATGCGAACTGGTTCTGCTCGCCATTGTTTTGCCTGGTTGGTTCAATGCTGAAGGCAAACAAGGCCACAGCATGGGAAACTCTCAGAGGGGGAAGCGCACTAAACACATCGGAGTGTCCCGCTAGGCAGACCGTGCTAACTATAGACATCTTAGTAGTCGCGGCTTATTTCAGATAGTTTTCTTCAAAAGCTAAGAACATTTTTGATAAGTTAGGCCTCTTGAGGTATTTTGAGTGTATAGCTACTTGTACAAATCGAGTGGTACCAGTACTACCTTGGCTTCACCACACACATCCCCATTCGCGTCAGAAATACTAAACTTTGTAAATTGCGCCTACTTTTTTTGTTTGCAAAAATAACAACAGAATTTACCACCATTGTTGTCATAAATATCAACACCAGGCAAAAAATACCGATTGCTTCTGATTATTTAACAAGCACCATACGTCCCTTTTATTTTCGCTCTATCAAACTATCAACTAATAACAACCCTGTTCCCACATTTTATGCATTTCATCAGCCCCCTGAATAGTCAACTCGTTAATTGATACAAAAATCAATATCATTGCCCTATTATTCTTGTTGTAGCAATTGAGAGGCCGGAGAATTCAGCACTGAATTCTTTTTATCTCATTCCGCCCTGCGTGTGTATAAAATATATTCGCCGCTTTCTCTTGTGCCAACATTCTCCCACGCAACGCACTGCAATTAGCTTCTTGGTAGAAGAAATTTTCTTTTTTTTTTTTTTTTTTTTTTTTTTTTTTTTTTTTTTTTTTTTTTTTTTTTTTTTTTTCAATCTAAAACACCCCAAATTCGAAAAACAGACTTTGTTGCTTCAATAAATTCATTTTTTTCGCTTTTATACGTTGTTTCTTTAT
>Ga0160505_100928_pt1 | contig 14773 bp, 9 predicted proteins | sample DIDeMG_FD_108225 | JGI IMG/M metagenome (GOLD analysis project Ga0160505, IMG submission 108225) | Enriched chicken feces microbial communities from UW Madison campus, WI, USA - DID2874_E49_Stillage MG | ecosystem: Host-associated > Birds > Digestive system > Large intestine > Fecal ... | reverse complement strand
CGCACAACCCCTTTTTAACAGAAAGTAGGGCTACGGCCTCGCTGGGGTTTGTATTGATATTGTGCTGTTGTTTTTTGTTTGTTTTTTTTTGATAGCGGGTGATTTTGTTTTTTTTTTTTTTTTTTTTTTTTTGATATGCGTGTTATTGTGCGCCCTGAATATCGTCTTTTTTTTTGTCGCCATCAGTAGCAACACCAAACAGCATACACTCCATCAAATTTCTCATGAACACACACAAAGAGAGCCAAATACCTACTCAAACAACTAATCCTACGGTTAGAATCCTCTCTCTTAATACCTGGTAAGTTAGTTTTGTTTTTCTGCTTGTTCGCATGGAAGCGTTATAAGGATTCCGTATTCTAACATTCATCATAGGGGTCTCAAGTTTGTTTCCAAGTTCCGCCAACAGAGACTCAGAGAGATAGCTCAGCGTTTGGAAGCATATGGCGACCAGTACGACATTGTAGCTCTTCAGGAGATTTGGGTTGAATCAGATTACGAGATCATCAAAGACCTTACTGCAGAAAAGTTTCGTTACAGAAAGTATTTCTACAGTGGCATTCTCACGGGTCCTGGCTTGCTTGTTCTTTCAAAATGGCCAATAGATTCTGCATCAGTGTTTAGATATCCCCTAAATGGCCGTCCTAGTGCCTTTTTTCGCGGTGATTGGTACGTGGGCAAGTCTGCTGCATCGTGCGTGATCCGACACCCTGTCCGCAACATTGAAATCATTAATACCCACATGCATGCCCCCTACGGACCTGGTGATGCTGCATATACTTGTCATAGAACCGCTCAAGCATGGGAACTGGCGCGATTGGCCAAGAGGGCTTCTGACTGCGGCCATTTGGTTGTTGTTGTTGGAGATATGAACTCAGTTCCTGGAAGTCTGACCCACAGATTATTTAACCTAGTGGCTCGACTATCAGACAGTTGGCAAGATTGCCACGGCGAGTTCAAGGGCGAGATTGGTCTTCTTTCGCCTGAAGATCAAATCATTCAAGCGGGCACAACATGCGATAGTCAGCTGAATACGTGGAGAGCGCAGCGTCGTATTGATGAGGCCTGCCGTTTAGACTACATCTTCTACGATAGCAGCTTTGCACGTGTATCTGATGCGAGAGTTTCCTTTATTGATCCCATCCCCGGAATTGGCTCGGTGTCAGATCATTTTGCGGCTGAGACTGATCTAATTGTTAACGAACAAGCTGTGCGGAAGCCCCCTGTCGACTCTGATGACCTACGGCTACTGTATACAGATATTTTAGATCTGATTGACGACTACAAGCATACTAGCATTATGCAAGCAAAGCTTAGAAACTACCATTTCATTGCCTCTGTGATCGTATTGATTGGTCTTCTGATTGCTGTGTTTTGGGGCGCTGCTCACAACAGAGCTTGGGTCGGGTTTCTTTTCATGCTTGCTGCCATTGTTGTTGCCGTGACTGGCTTGCTAGATGGGCTTATGGGTTTCTTGTTTGGCCGCTGTGAGATGAGAGGCTTACGCGAGTTTGAGAGTGAAGTTGAGCTTGCGCGGCATGTACTTGAGTAATCTAAAGTGCTATGCGCTTAAGAGATATATTCTGGTACCAATAAAGTACAAAGTCGCTGTTGTTTCCTGTTTTAATTTTTTTTTTTTTTAAATTTTTCCATTATTTTTATTATTCCGCATGCTCATTAATTATATATTTAATTTTTCCTTTTCACTTGGTAATATTATCTAGGCTGATTACTCTGAAATCTTGTAAATTGAATAACGGGAAACGATATAACGATTTTTTTTTATCTTATTCGTTTCACCGAAATATCTGAGAATGTGAATTCAATGATTGTCATTTTAAATTCGACATCACAAAGACAAAAAGAAAGAAAGAAAAAAAAAAACAACTAGGTGATCATGGGGGAGGTTGATGACTTGTAGTTTGTACTGTTGAAGCGCCAATCAGTTGTTTAGACAAGAGACAAGTCCCAACTCCCATTGTGATAGCCGAGGCAAAGGGAAATTGACTTGGACCCGGCAAAAAAACGTCCATACACTCAACGCCGCCATAATATCATTTAACTTACATCTGCATTTCAGGTGCCTAAATCTTCATTCAAGCAGCTGAGCAAAAAAGAAAAAAAAAAAGTCATGCTAAGACTCTCGATGCACAGGATAACTACATATTTATACTGATTAAGGAACTAAAATGGCAAACAAAAGAATTAAAAGATTACTGATATCTCGGGGATATTGGGACTCACAACGGCTCTACACATGGACTCACGTTCATTTTATTATAATCAAAAAAAATATATATATATATTTTTTGCTATTTCTTTATGCAATCTGACCTGTTTCTTGCCAAACCGCCCTGCAAAAGTACCGAAAATTAAATGGTCATCAATGGTTTTGAGCAAAAAATTTCTGTTTCAATTGAAAAAAAGCATTTTTTTTTTTTAAAACAATAGTGATTAATTTGACGATGTATGGGCTGGGGAAGAGAATTGAGCATGTGGACCCAACTGTATCCGTCTATATATACATGTCCAGTTGCTTATCCATCAGAAAAAGAAAAAAAAAATTATGTCAACGTCTCTTGTTTCTCTTCATTGCTATTATTGTTTTCTAAGATTCTTTGTCTTTATTATTATCTTCTCTTTTTTATTTAATTTCTATTCTTCTTGTCACGAACACTTCTACCCTTTCTTCACCATCATCTTGCAGCCTGCAATAATACTGGACACAAATGATAAAACATTTCAGCTTTAACTCTCAAAAGGATTCTCCGAAACTGGAAACGAGTAAATCAGACGACTCTGAAAAGCGTGCCTCCTCCCAGGATCTCGCCTCACAGGCCGGCGTGTCAGGTCAGACGTTTATTGAGCTTCTCACTCAGTCAGTTCGAAAAGACCTTAGTCTGAACCAGAATAACTCCAACTATGAAGGTGACGATGAAAGTGTTGAAACCCTTTCGCAAATCTCGGTTACCAGCGGTGACAACAAATCACTAAGCCCAACATCCTCGACGATTTCAGATGATAGTGAACTCAAAGCCAATCAGACCACGGCCATTGAGGATAATGGCGAGAAGGTATTGGCACCCAAACCGAAAACAAACGAAAACACAGAGAAAGAGGCTACTTCCGCGTCCGAGCCTGATGCAAAAAGGTCCTCATCCACTACCACAGAAGCTACACCATGCCAGGAGAACAGGTTGAGGGTCCAGGCCATCTCAGACACTCTCCGTAATAAGCTTGGATGCGGCAATGCAACCATTTTAGCTGGTAAGAGACAACAATGCGGCTTGCGCGCTTTTCATTTTCCACATATTTTATCTAGAATTGTCTGGCAGTTTACTAACCACTTTTTGCATTAGAGTATCCGTGCTGGCTGCTTAAAAATATCCTACTTGAGGGAAAACTGTTTGTGACCAACAAGGAGGTCTTTTTTCTGTCTGTTCTTCCCAAAAAGCATCGCCAGGTGATACAAAGTGGCAGCATTTCCATTAGTCGAAGGAAAAACGGTCATTACAATCGCTACTGGTTTGTTCTAAAAAACGGCACATTCTCCTACTTCAATTCTTTCACAGATCAGTATTTTCCGGTCGGATTCATTGACCTACAGTATGCAATTAAGGCGGACGCGGAGGTTCACTCAGACGGCACTCTGGAGCCGTCCACATTCCGTGTGGTTACGGAAAAGCATACTTATCATTTTAAGACTGACTCCGATACCAACGCCCATGAATGGGTCCGAGCCCTACAGAAAGAAATTTTTCGCATTCGAAATGAGGGAGACGAGGTAAAGATTCGCATTCCTCTTAACAATATTCTTGATCTTGAAAACATTAAGGTTTTAAGCATTATAGATGCTCTAAGGTTGCGGGTAGTCGACTCAAGTGAAACGTATAACATTAGCGAATACGTGTTGGCGTTTCTGCACGGGATCAAGTCTGACGAGCATCCAGATCAAGATATTCGTGATGCAATGAAAGATCTGGGAATTACTGAACTCTCCACTGAGGATCCTCAGAAAATTGCGAGCCACCGCCAGGTTCTCACTATCAGTGATTCCACATATTCTGGACCCAGTAGCCCTGTTAACATGTCACCACCAGGCACGCCACGCCGCTCTGATTCTTTACCACGTGGTAGCTCGGCTCAGCGATCATCATCCCCAGGAGCTCTTTCTTCTATTGGAAGGAAGGTGTCAAGGAGGTTGACAAATCTGGTAGCACCATCTAGAGTTACGTCTCACACTCGTGAATCAAATGAACATGAAGACAAGCACGAAGTTTCCAGCGATGACTCTGATGAAAGCCCTGAACGGTTATTAAAAATCCCCTCCTTTAGTTTACCCAACAAAGTGACGGAGATCATGAATACAAATACAGTTAAACACTTTGGTTGTACCCGTTTCCCATCCGGAGACAAGTATTTGGCCTCAGAGGAAGAACAAAAAGAGAGCACCAAGCATTTTCTACAGCACTTTTCGTTTGAATCAGAAGAGCTAGTAGCCAGCTATCATGTGTACCTTCAAAAAGGCTTATTGATATATGGCAAGATCTACGTCAGTGAGAACTACGTCTGCTTCAAGAGCATATTTCCTAACACCAAAACCATTATGATTGTGCCTAATCGCGAGATTCAGGATGTTCTTCCTGAGAGTGGATGTCGGTTTGGGCATTCAGGCTTGGTTATTGTAGGCCAGTATCAATCGGAGATATTCTTTGACTTTAATGGAGAGCGTTATCGGAACGACGCGCTGGATGTGATTAAAAAAGCTAGGGCTATTTCTAAAAAGCGCAACCCATCGATTGTTCCAGAAGTCAACGAGCATGTTAAGCAACTTCGGTACGCACGGATGCTGACATACCAGGATTCTGTTTCTGATCTTTCGGCTAAGGAATTACATCATACAGGAATTGTCGAAACGACATTTGAAGCGATGACACCCGAGCGCCCAGCGCGGCCTCTCAAGTTCACTCTGCTTACCATTGGATCCAGAGGCGATGTTCAGCCATATATTGCTCTTGCCAAGGGTCTCATGAAGGAGGGGCACTCTGTACGTATTGCCAGTCATGCTGAATTTAGGCCCTGGGTAGAAAAGCATGGAATCGAGTATGCAGAAATTGCAGGTGATCCAGGCGAGCTTATGAAGCTCATGATTAACCATGGTATGTTTTCGTATGCGTTCCTGAAAGACGCCATCACCAACTTTCGGGGGTGGATTGATGAGTTGCTTGCAACATCATGGGAAGCCTGCCAAGGAAGCGATGTGATAATTGAGGCACCGAGTGCAATGGGCGGCATTCACATTGCCGAAGCCTTAGGAATTCCATACTTTCGTGCCATGACAATGCCATGGACGCGCACGCGGGCCTACCCTCACGCATTCCTGACACCTGAAATTAAGAAGGGAGGCTCATATAACTATATGACCTATGTTCTCTTTGACAATCTTTTTTGGAAGGGCATCTCTAGTCAGGTCAATAAGTGGCGCAAAGTGTCGCTCGGCCTGGAGAAGACAAATCTGGATCGGATGAGTCAGACTAAAATCCCATTTATGTACAATGTAAGCCCATCGGTGCTAGTCCCACCCGTCGACTTTTCTGACTGGATCCATGTCACTGGGTATTGGTTTCTAGACGAGGGTAATGAAGAGTTTGAACCGCCAAAGGAACTCGTGGAGTTTATTGAAAAGGCTCGTGCAGACAACAAGAAGATTGTATACATTGGTTTTGGCTCAATTGTTGTTCCCAAACCAGCGGAGCTTACCAAGGCTGTGATCAAGTCAGTTCAAGCAGCTGGTGTCCGGTGCGTGCTGTCGAAAGGCTGGTCTGATCGATATGGCGCCAAGGACAACACAGTACCAGAAGTAGAGTTGCCTTCCAACATTTATCAAATCAAGGCTGCACCCCACGACTGGCTCTTCCCAAAACTCGACGCAGCAGTCCATCATGGCGGATCTGGAACAACTGGTGCAAGTCTGCGGGCAGGCCTGCCGACCATCATTAAGCCATTCTTTGGTGACCAAGTATTCTACGGCAGCCGTGTGGAGGATCTGGGAGTAGGCATTTGTCTCAAGAAGCTCAACGTTTCAAATTTTTCAAAGGCACTTATCGAAGTCACAACCAACGAGAAGATGATTGCAAAAGCGGCTGAGATAGGTAAGGATATCCGCAAGGAGGATGGTATCTCCTCAGCCATAACAACGATTTATAAGGAGATGGCATACGCCAAGTCACTGATCAAAAAGGAGGATCTTCAATCCGTTGAGAGTTTTGAGAGTGAAGAAAAACACGACAGTTTTCTACTGAGGGAGCTTGAAGCCCTCAAGACATAGGCTTGACTGGGAAAGCCTGATTGATGACAGCACTTGTAAACAGAAAAAAAAATTTTTCAATAGCTTATTATTTCATTGCTTTTTTAATTCATAAATATTAATTTCTAAACTTTTTCTTTTAATTACATGACAAACAAAAAAGGGTCTCCTCTATAATCGGGAAGAAAAAAAAAGGTCTATTCACTAAGATTCCCTTATGCAAAGTGAATACCAACCTTGTGGAAAGCGTAAAGCAGTTTGAGGAAATCAGTCTCATCACACTTACCAGAACGCCTCTCGCCCAGACCAGTGTCAGTGAGAACCTGATCAACCTTGCTTTTGACCACCTGTGAGATGTCAACATCCATATCAATGTCACCACCCTCGGCCTGTTGGGCCGACAGGAATGACTTGTAATTCTTCTCAAGAATTCCCATAACAGTTGATGATTTGAAGCCAGCTGAGATTGTCTTGTTTTTTCTAACAAAGCATATCCGCAGGAGACCATCCCATTCATTAAAATCCACGGGGGGTCGGGGCGACTTGACCTCAATTCGCACCACGGAGGACTCGACCTGAGGTGGCGGGCGGAAGTTATTTCTGCCAACCTTCATAACGTGGGTAACACGAGCCCAAAGCTGCACGTTCACGGAGAGTCGGCAGTAAAGAGCCTCGCCGGGCTTGGCCAGTAATCGCAGCGCAAACTCGCGCTGAAACATGAGAATAGAGACGCGGGGAGGGCGAGGTTGGTTAATGAGCTTAAACACTAGTGGCGACGAAATTTGGTAGGGGGTATTGGAAATGCAGATATCGTGGTAGGGAAGGTCGGTCTTAATACAGTCTCCCAGCATGATCTCAAGACGTTTTTGCAGCTGGGGCGTGCTCTGGACACGCTTGGTCAGCTCTGAGGCCATACGCGGGTCCATCTCCACGGCGTAGACCTTGCGCGCCTTTTCAAGGATACGCACGGTAAGATTACCAGTACCGGGACCAACTTCAAGCACAACGTCACTGGGCTTGATCTCGGCCTTATCAACAATTCCCTGTGCCACAAGCGGGTTCTTAAGAATATGCTGACCAAATCCCTTGTTCATGGTGAAAACGTTGATACCCTTTTTGGCAGCGGTTTCGGCGCTAGCGCCGGCGGCGCCGGCGGTGCTGTTGTTTCTAGCGGGTTTTGATCTTGCGACTTTGCCCATTTCTTTCTATTGTTCTGTTTTAATGTTTGGTTGACCGTTGCGTTCTTGCAAGGGGAATTTTTTTTTGAGGAGCGGTAGTGGCGGAGGGGGTGGATAGAGTCGTAGAAAATCGAGGCTCCGAGTGAAATAACCGTGATCTGTCGTTGAATGAAGGTAAAAAAACTGAAAATTTTCTGGTTGGGAGTTTTTTGCTGTATAATTTTGAACCAAAAAAAAAAAGAAAAAAAAAAATTAAATACACAGTGTACCTGTCGGATGATGGACCGCAGCGTTTTTATTTTTGTTTTTGGTTTTGCTTTTGATGATTCTGAACAAATTCCCTTTTTTCTCCTTCATCATCACCAACTTTGACCTCAACCATTAACCCTCTTTCTTGCCGCAATTGTTGCAAATAATTTTCCTTCACATAACTTTTCAGATAAAGGCATAATGTTTAAATCCCTTGGAAATATGATCTTTGGCGACAGCTCCGACGAAGGTAGCAGTGGCTCCCTTAAGCGCGGCGTGCCCACTAACGTCGCTCTTGTTTACGGCAAGTCGACCTATGAACTCGAGTTTACCGACGATGACTTTGCTAGTGAGGAGCGCCCAGAGAAGGGTGTGACGGTCCTTTCACTCAAGTTTATTGCTTCGCGCATCCTGACCCCCAAGATTCTTACGAACAACACCGCCAATAACGGGGCTTCTACAGCTGCGGCGGGAGCTGCCGGCAGCGGTAACAAGCTCATCAACCCCAGCAACTTTACGCTGATCCACCATGGTAAAAAGCTGCTTGACGACAAAAAGTACCTTGTTGATTATAAGATCAAGAACGGCGACAAGATCCTCGTGATGGTGTCAAACCCCGAGCGGGTTGCGGCCGCAGCAGCTGCTGCTACGCGTGTCCAGCGGACAGAAAAGAAGACGGCATCCGCCAGTAAGAAAAGCGGTAGTAGCAAGGCCACTAGTTCAAATCAGATTCCACGGGCCTTTCCTGTTAAACCATTAACCCCAGGGGAGGAAATTCAAAAGATTTTGGACCAATTGGACAAGGAGATCCTACCACTTATTCAAAAGTTCATTTCACATCCACCCGAGTCCGAAGCAGCTCGTAAAGAGGAGCACCACCGTATCTCAGAGTAAGTATTTGTATACACACTTTTTCCTGGGAGTGAAAGTGCTGTGGATTTTATTGATGATACTAACTTTTTTTTGTTTGTAGGTTGGTTTTGCAGAAAATGTTTCTTATGGACGGTATTGACGTGAGCGCTAGTCAAGAAGTGCGTCAACAGCGTAAGGATGCCATCAACACGATGCATAAGCATCTTGCCAGCATAGACACGGTTCACAAGCCTGAGGACGTAAAGGAATCAGTGGAGACTGACGAGGAGGAATCAGAGCCCGCCGCTGCGGACACAAAGGAATCAGAACCTGCCGCTGAGGACGCAAAGGAATCAGAACCCGCCGCCGTAGATGCAAAGGACGACCCCGTGCCCGCTGACGACGATAAGAAGCAAGCGTAGACTTTATATAAACTTCATCTTACAAAACCGAAAAAAGCTCAACCCAAGAACCACGAAGTCTGATGAAAACATGATAGCAATTTTTTTCACATATATTTTAGAGTATGTATATGCGTATAGATACTCCTTCAGATTTATTTACAAACTTACCAATAATGACAAAAAAAAAAGAAAAAAAAAGAAGAAAATAGGCAGAAATAAAAGGATACATATGCAGTATAATAGTAAAAATTATGAAAAAAGATCGTTATCAACAGTAATGCGGCGATTACCAAGTTCTCGTTCAGTCCAACCCCAAAGCTTGACAAGATCAGTAATTTTGGATTCATTGGGGAGTCCCTGGGCCTCAAGTAATGCTGTATTCACATCTTGGGCTACGGTGGTGCGAAGACTCAGGTCCAGCAGCGACGAGCGCGCATTGCTAGTACTTCCATTGCTGGTCTTTGGTGCTGTCGTGGGATTCATGCACAAGAGCGCCATGGTCTGTTCCAACTCGGCCAAAAACCGCGGCACCGCGGCTGCACGCTTGGCAAGATGCCTAGCGGCAAAGTCGAGCACCGGCGTGATCATATCGCTTGTAAGCTCAGCGCCGCCACCCGCGGAAACAGCAGGGATCGCGCGGATCAGCTCCACAAGTTGCAGCCGCAACAGATCAAAATGCAACTGTTTATGGGTGTCAAGTAGCTCCGGATTCACGTCGTTAATAAGTTCAATGGCAGCTTGGATTTGGCCTGAGAGGATGAGTGATTTGATCGCCATACGGCTGGGCTGTTCCAGGTCATGGCCTGTTCCATTTTCGTGCCCTAGTAGTGCGTTTTGTGCCAGACTGGTTCGGCTCGTACTACTGGTATCATCAATGCTATTGTTGCTGTTACTAGTACCAGTATTACTGCCATTATAAAGATCGCCTTCGCTGATGTTATTGCTGCTGCTTGGCAATAGTAAGTTGGCCTCGTGCGCAAACTTTTGCGCCGTAGATTGGTAACCCTCAATTATCAGGTAGTCCATGACGAGCGCGTCAAGGCTGCGTTTGGTCACCGGGATGGTACTGAGTAGCGCGTCCCACTCTTCCTTGGAATACTCAAGCTTGCGTTTTTTGTTGCCTGTCAATCCGGCGGCCGCACCGGCAGATGCTGTCAATGATGATTTTTTGTACATGATGATGATTAGCCAGTGGTGATGATAGCAGAGTCCCTGATAGGAGGATGGGTTGTACTGGTGCGGGGTGTGAATGATGGAGAAGGAAAGGTCAGCAATGGAAAGAAAATTTCAAATAGGTAACGTGAAATCACGGGCAGTTGCAGTGAATACGGCAGATAGTGAACTTTTCTATAATTTTTATGATCACAGCTTGACAATTTAATTTTTTCATTTCATTATTTCATTAACCAGCTTCTCAACCTTATGATGACCACCATTCCACCTCTTACTTAGCTAACGCCTTGATGTTACCATCGACCAATTGACGAACAATGGCCCAGTTGTCGTGCTCGGCAAAGTCGACAATGACAATGCCGCATCCCTGGCCCAGGCCCGTGATACCTGCGGAGACTGCGGTTGCCACACCCTGGGGCCAGCACTGCGGATTGAAAAAGTTGGAGCCGGAGCAGAAATTCAAAAAGAGCTTGGCATGGTCCTGCTGCAAGCCCTCCTCGGTTGTGTTGAATTGCACAGCCCGCTGCAGATGATCATTGACATAGCCAACCTTGGTTGGGAAATCGGTAGGTTCGTTGACCTCGGACCAGTCCTGCACGGTGAACTTATCATGCTCGTCGAGCGCTGTATTGTACTTCCACCATGACGCCTCAAAGCCAAAGTTATTGCGGAGCTGGTCCGATTTGACACCGAAGCGCCGGAATAAAAATGCCTTGCCGCGTGCATCGCCTACCTTCGGGATATCGCCCTTGAGGTACCAGCGGTCCTGGCTCGGCGCGATGTACTTGTTCCAAATGAGGTTGGGGAATTCGTCCTCCCCCCATTGGTCATTTCCCTCTTGCTTGATGGACACAAGTACCGTTTCCGATGGTTGTTCTTGTAGGAATTGGTACACATCATGCAGCACATCCATGAGTTTTACAGGCATAGGCAAGCGCACGGGGAAGTTGCCATGAATCACCTGAAGTTCCTCGGGTCCACCGCAGAGCCCAAAAAAGGTGCGGGCTACACGTATATCTAAAAACCGAACGCCATAGTTCAATTGCTCGGACACACTGGCGCCTTGACATTGCACGGATGGCAACGAAAGATAGGCGGCAGCACTATTGTGTGTACCGGGTAGTGATAATTGTGAAAGTAGTACATTGTCATTAATCTGCGAGAGCCAGTTGCGCAGAGGACCCGGTTCAGTAGGAGGAATAGGAGGCATTTTGATAGTGTTTGTTTTTTCTCTTCTTTCTTCAATAAAGTCATCAAGAGAACTAGGAATGGATATTGCAGTCGAGCTTGTTTTTATACCGCAGCTTTTATTTTTTTTTATTTTTATTATTTTTTATTTTGTTTGCTCTTGTCTCATTAGCCCTTTGGGTTTCAAGGCGGCAGTAGGGTCCACTGCGCACTGCAGCACTTGAGAGACCCGTGACCGAGAATGCAATAAGACAGGCGTCGGTGCCTACAAAATCCGTCTTCAGCTAGGGCTTCGGTTCCCGACCGCTGCTGTCATTGGTGACATCGTTGGTTAACCATCCACAAGGGGCAAGTTATATTAACACCCTGAAAACAGGAGTGTGTATATATGGGTAACCTACACCGAATGATACCTTTAATTTTATCTGCCTTCCACTACTTTTGTATATACATCCCGGGTGCTGTTATTGTTACCGTTGCTGCCAGTGAGACCATCCTTTGAGTGTTTTAAGGGACCAAACTGAGATTTGAATGATCATGATAAACAACCTTTTTGTTTTTAAAATTTTTTTATTTTTATTTCTCCTTTTGTTATTTTTAAAACCGGCTGTGTGTGCTCAGCCTTGCCATAAACGCTCATCTGCTCCCATTTTGAGACGGGTCTACGTAAGCTCACAATCTCTGATAAAACAGGACCGATTGCCGCTACTTCGGCCGTTTTTTTTTTTAATTCTTTTTATAATTTGAAACTACCATCTAACCAACAAGTTTTTATCAGCAACCACTATGAGCAACCCCAACTCGATTGACCACTCTCAGGCTGCTATCGAGGCAGCCTCCAGATATGCACAAGATAAATGCCTTCACCTTGTCCACTCCGCCGCTACTATCATCGTTGACCCGCCGTCATGTGGCAGTTCCGATGAGCAGCCCTCGCCAAGCTCCATCTACTCCAGCGCCAAAGGTTCCTCCGCGGCCACGAGTCCCATGTACACTACTAGCATACACGACGACACCCCGTCGTCTCTGCTTACTGACGAGACCGGTGATTTTGGAATCGACCGGCAGATTGTGCAAGCTGCACTGGCAGCCCTGGGTTCAGACGGCCGACTCAATCTTCCTGGCAAAGGACATTCTTCTAACAGTGGTGCCAGCAACGGCCATAGACGGCCTAAGAAGAAGTTTAGCGAGATGGACGACGATGAGCGCCTACTGGCATCTAGCGAAGCTAAAAAGCTGACTGCACGTCAGCGCCGCCAGATTAGAAACCGAGTCAGTGCACGTCAATTCCGGCTGCGTCGTAAGGAGTACATTTCCCAGCTGGAGATGCTGGTTGTAAACATGACTACCAAGATTAACGGACTTGAAAAAGCACTTGCAGAAAGCAGGACTGAAAACAAGCTGCTCAATGAGACCAAGCCAAATCTTGCCCAGCAGCAACCAGTCCAAGAAAAGTTACAACAACAACAGCAAATGACACATCAGCCAATGTTTGTGCTGCCAGAATATTCACAAAACGATACCAACGGTGCCGTTGCTGGCTTCCCGGACCTGTTTGGACAGAGTAGCCTGAACGACAATCTGGCCATGTACTCGCAACACGAGTTAAGTTTCTCGGCGTCGCCTTCCTCATCGATTAATAGTCCGTGGTCTACCAGCATGTCTGATGTTTCTTCGAACTCGGCTACCCTGCCATTAAGTACTGGCAATAGCACCAATAAGCTTGCGGCTACGAATGCAGAAACTATTCGCATGAGTCCCAATATTGTCAACCTGCTGCCATCTTACCATGACCAGCTTCTGGACTGGCCAGAGCAGAACATTCTCCCCGACTCAGGGTACATTCAGATCCCCACGACCGGTATTTACCATTCCAAGGTACCAGACGCCAAGGACCAACTTTTGGCTGGCCAAAAGGAGTCCAAGGCTTCTAAAAAGTTGGAGACAAAAGTGGCCACTGTGGAGAAGACTCTGAAAGAGAAAAAGACTAAGAGCCCAGCAGAGGACAAGCTGTCTAGTCTAGTAGTGGATACGCTGTTTAGCAAGCTAGACATGAAGATGAGTAGTCTTAAGATCTAGCCATAGGCCACGTCTATATCATTAACTTTTGTTTTATGTTGAAAATATATTTATTGTGTTGTTATATGTCTGTAAATAATGACCCTTCTACCCAGTACACCCCGGCGGAGTAGAAAGTTCTTTGAAGCCCCTGAAAAGTGCATTGCCGGATTTTTGCGGGCCGGATCTATAACATCAAAGGCTTAGCTTTTTTTTAAAAAAAGATCCTTTATTAAGTTATGGAGAAGAAGGGGGGAGGGTTCTGTCTATGTTGTTATCATAAGTATACATGTCAACATATTCAATATAAGTGTATCAAAGAAAGCGTACGTACGCACCATAACAAATACATTGAAAAAGCTTATTTTTTGAGAGTAGACCTTAGTCTTTAACAGAGTACTTTTGAGATTTTAAGGAATGATCAACGACTTCTTTGCAAATGTTGCGCTGCGCCGCTACTCTCGTAAGCCTTTAACAAGCCGGACATCAATGCAAGTGTTTCACCTGCATAAGAGTGACAGCACCTTCCCCATTGTATATGTTAAATTATACTTATTCTAGAGATAGATGGAGAATCAGACCATTGCCCTTAAATTAAATAGCTACAAACAATTATTGAACAAAATGACACACAAAAAAGAATCATTTCTGTAAATGAAAAAAAAAAAATTTTTTTGAATGACGGTTGCCAGTTGGTATTTTTTTTTAAAAAAAAAAAAAGCTTGGTTGATACTACGTGTATTCCAAATAATGTACTCATCAATACAATAGAAATTGGATCTATGTGGTTAAGTAGTTGATATGGTTGCTATATGAGAGTTAACTTACCTTTGCAAGTAGTCGTGAGCAAGGTTTATTTGGATCCTGAAAAAAACAAAACCCACACAGTATTCCAAGTTAGGTAGCGACTCCCCATTATGATAAATACTTATTCCTGGCACTCCCATAATACAGGTAGAGCTGTATAAAACTTGACACCGGAGGGATAATAAGGAGATGTTGAGTAAACTCGAATTTAGCTTTTGGTACGACACCCGGTGCGTGAAATAGGGAGGAAGTAGGTGATTGTATAATCCATATTGGTTGGTACTTCTAAAAAAGTATTCAAGAATAAAGCCAGATTTCATATATATGACACTTCCAGAAAAGGAAAAAAAAAAAGAATATGTGTGTATTTTGCACTGGTTTGCACTGAAGATATTTTCCATTTAAACTTCAGGAAAAGAACTTGAAAACCTTAAAAAAAAGAAAAAAAAAAAAAAAAAAAACACCCAAAAAAAAAAATAAAAAAAAAAAATTTTCAAACCAAAAAAAAGGGTGTGGCCACATATAAAAACGGTGGAAGAAATGTTTTAATTGAGGGT
>Ga0160505_100927_pt1 | contig 14784 bp, 15 predicted proteins | sample DIDeMG_FD_108225 | JGI IMG/M metagenome (GOLD analysis project Ga0160505, IMG submission 108225) | Enriched chicken feces microbial communities from UW Madison campus, WI, USA - DID2874_E49_Stillage MG | ecosystem: Host-associated > Birds > Digestive system > Large intestine > Fecal ... | reverse complement strand
GACCGCTAACTGTATGTTGACTATGTTCTCTGCTCGTGCACCTCTCAGCCGCTCACACCACCTAGTTCACCATCAAATCTGCGCCTCGTGTCCCAAGAGAGGCGTTATCGACCACACGGCGCACCCCGAGATTATCGACATGATCCTGAAGAACGTCCCGTCGTTCAGCACACTCCTGAAATTCCGCGCTACCTCCCAGTCCTTCTGGGAAAAAAACGACAAGGGACTTCGCCACCTCGTCATTTTTGAGCGTCCTGGACGCACGCCTTATCGCGACCCGACGATCCACGTGCAGATGGCGTCCGGGTGGCCCATTGTCCAGGGCTCGTCCTCGCAGTGTGCGAACGAAGACTGCTATCGAGCAGCAACCAGCGCAAACCCGGAGGCCTGCAGGGTTGTCAAATACTTAAACACAAAGATCAGCGCCGATATGGACACGGATGAGGCCGACCCGATGGGCGTGGTCGACCTCATGGGCGAGATCCAGCCAAACTTCAAGAATCAGCCCCACTTTGTACACGACTTCCTGGACAGAGTCTTCTTCTTCGAGCAGGTGCGCCACATGCCTGACACCACCGGGGGTGTCGTCTCGCACCCGTCCGTCGTCTTTGCGCCGGCCGATGACAAGCTTGTCATTCTCAACGACTGGCTCGCCCCGCGCCGTAATGTAGACCTGGTGTCGCTAGACCGCACAGTGCCGCGCATCATCTACCACTTCACGCCGGCTGTAGCCAGTGTGAGCCGCGCTCAGCCCCAGGCTCCGTTCATCAATCCGTTCATCAACACGTACATTAAGGGCGCCAAGGAGATCGTTTACGACTTCACCCCGCACCGGACGCAAAAGCCCAATCCTCGAGCTCCCAAGCGCGTGTCGGACACGCTTGAGCCCGTCCACCACTTGGTCCGACACACGGTGCGCTACCTTGCCGACGGGGCATCTATCATCTTTGTAGGCCGCCCCGACCTTGCCTGGTTCGATCCATGGTACTATGACTCCTGCGGGGATGACGGGTCGCAGCACTTGCCTGCTGGGTGGTATCGCTGGTTTGCGAAGCTCGTCAGCAGGGAGTGCGCGCGCAATGGTATCGACGACCCTGCCGACAACGTCATTCGTTTTATCAGCCGCGAATCGTCCGAGGCGGACGAGTTCGCGCCTGACACCAGAGGTGCTGGTCTGGAGCAGTGGCGTGAACCCATGATCGTCTCTGGTGGCTTCTAGGCGGAGATCGTCTCTCGATAGGTACGATAAGCAGGGTAGCTAGCATTAGGAAGGTAGGGCAGCTCTTCATATTCTTAGTTTCTTGTCACGATGGTACGTAGATGAATGCAAGGTGGATCTTTACCTCCCGATCAATAGCTTCTCCTCTTCATCTCAGCGCACCTCGAGGTCTGACATGGCCCTCACAGCGGCTCACAGCCTTCGTTTCCATAGCTTTCAGCCCTCGGGACCACTGCAGATCTTCACGGGACAGATCAGATCGGCGCACCACGTGGCGCAGATCAACACAAACATCGTCTTCGCTAGTATATCGGTTAGTATAATCGCCTCTCAAGAGAGAGCCTTCCAAAAGGAAGATCGCGATAGAGCAGGGTTCGACTCCCTGGCGGAGAAGGAGAGAGCAGCGAGAGCTGCTCACTCGTTTTTTGGAGAGACACCGAGGTGAGTAACTGCCTGAGATGGTCGCCACTGGCTTTAGACAAAGAAGGAAGGTGGTGATTGACGGTAGCGACGGGAGAGGAGGCCGATGCGATGATGAGATGATGAGATGATGAGATGATGAGATGATGAGATGATGAGATGATGAGATGATGACATGAAAGAAGAGCGTTGACGAGATTGGGGGGAGGTTTAAATTGGAGGGTGCATGGTTAGAGGCCATTGCGGTGTGTCGCGGGTGTTCTCGATGTCGTTTCTCGGTAATGTAGTTGTGGAAAAGAGTTTTGATGCAAAGTCGTGATGGATGTGAGATGGAGAAGTTTGTTGTTGGTAGTGGACTTCGAATCGTTGGGTGTTTATAGCCACATGCCCATGTTGGAATTGACGGTGTCACGTGGCCGACACAAACAAGGCGAGATCGGCAAGATGTTGCGGGCTGGTCGTTGAACTTCGGGTTCAGCCATCTCCAACTCTTCCGACGCCTCTTCTTCTCTTCTTCGTATTCCTCCTGCATCAGTATATATACTCTGCTTCTTCTGTGCTGACGACTGCTCACCATATCTTACCTCGGAGGATTTTGGGCCTCTTTTCTCACCAACCGTCTCATCTCCACATCGCACCATACCTCACCGTGGAGATTTCACCGTCCACGATGAGTAAACGTCACGCTTCTCCCACCCCCTTGGATGGGCACGTCAGGAAGCGAAAGGAGGCGCAAGACGGTCATACATCCACCAGTAGGTACTACCGTGGCTATTGATGCCCCGTCCTAACTAGCCTTCACAGAACCGCCCGTCGCCATCGATCACCTGGGATTTCCTCATGTTATCGAGTCAATCCTCAAGCAGGGTTCATTCGATACCCTCATTGCGTTCCGGGGTGCCAACCGGGCATTCCGTGACTTGATTGATAAAAGCCTCAAGCACCTCGTCATCTTTGAGCGCCCAGGACCCCCCGGCCGCGCCCTGGACGATGCTCCATTCTTCGAGATTCGTACCGCCTCCACCGGCTTCGGTGTGCTCTGTGTACCGAATACTGAACCCTGTTCGGACGAGTGCTGCATTGACATGGCCGACGAGCTCTACCCGCAATCGCAACGTTGCATATATTACCTCCGGAACAAGACACATGCCGACATGAAGAGGCGGATTGCCAGCGGCGACAAGAAGCACAACCGCGCCATGATGAACATTGACATCGTCGGCTTCATACAGGATACCCTAGGGCGGCAGTGGGGGCCGCACTTTGTTATCAAGTTTCTTGCGGATTTGCAGTGGATCAACGAGATTCGAAATTTACCGACCAGCAACTGGCACCCTTCATCTGGTTTCGCTTCCGACCATTGTAACCTGGTGGTAGTCAACGACTGGCTTGCTCCTTCGCGCTACACGTCCGTTATTCCACTGTCATACCTGAGACGGGAGCAACGGTACTCGAGCTACTGCACTGTCGTCTACCGCTTGGACGGGATCGAGGCTGTCAAAAATGGACAGCTTTTCAACACATTCATCGGCGAGGCCAAGACCATCACTTTCGATTTCACTCGCTCTGGACCCGAGTGCGCTCCCAAAGACCTTGCACAGCAGTTAGCTTCAAGGTCGACGTCTGATACCGCCGAGGAGGCCGGCCCGACGCCCATTCACCAGCTGGTCCAGTACGTCGCTCGACACGTGAATGAAAATATCGTGAATGAAATTATGGGCTCCAAACTCGTCATTGTCGGTGAACCCGACCGTGACTGGTTCGACCCGCTCTGGTCCACACGTCCACATACCCGCAATAAAGCTCCGACCCAGGCTCGACCAGTATACCACCTGCTTCGGACGACCGTCAGACTATTGCCTGGAGCGCTCCCATTCACCTCCGTCGCTTTGCTGAGTTGTTGGACTTCCAGTGCGACATTATGGGTGTGCCAGGCTACCGATACGTCAGGTTTGTAGACCCTAGTGACAGCGATATCGACAACTACTCCCCTCGCGATCACCGATATCTCACCAATTGTACCACTCCCATGATGGTTGCGAGGACACGGGACTCGATGCGGCGTACAGTCGAAGGACTGGGGAGTAGGGGGCACTTGGAGCGCAAGCTTCACCGCGAGGATGGCGATAGCTAGTGTGCATACCTTGGCAGCGGTATGATCCATACATTTGCTTGGACATAATCTCTACATCATGCGAGGCTTTGTTCGCACGGAGTCATGCCCAATGTCAAGCACAGTCAGCTTTTCCAGTCCATAAATCAATCGCGAACTAATCCAGAAGGCGAGTCACGGTCCGGCTTGCCTGCTGACATACATTGACGTCAGAGGAACACCCGTCAGGCATGGCGTTGACGACTCAGACACGAATAGGTAACGGAGGATACATAGATGAACGTTCAGGTCTGTGTGTAGCCTTGTCACCGTGCCTTCTTGAAACAGGTCCCACCATGGTTATTCTCCACGCTTAGCGCGTGTTGCATGCTGCGAGCATAGACCCAAGAGCCAGCAAGGCAGCTTTGTTCAAGCGAAGAAGCCATCTTCTCGAGACCTTCTTTCAATTATGTCCTCGAGAATGTCCCGCGTCGAGGACCGATCAGCGGGCGCCACTCGCACGTCTGACTCGTCTGAGAGGCTTCGTGTGTGCTCAATACTGTGTATTGTGTCCGCTCATGTGTTTGTTTTTTTCTGTCTTCTCTCTTTTGTTCATTCCCCTCTTCTCATCGACTGCATTGCAGTCCCTTTCTTTTGTCCTCTCATCCTTCGTATTCGAGCCAGCTGTTGCTCTCCATCATTCACCCTTGTTCGCTCACCTTTCTCTGCGCTACTACACATCAGTTTCTCCACTTTCCGATCCTACTTTGGCTCCTCGTCCCCTACTAGGGAGTATACCTCCTTTAGCTCTCTCCTCAACATCAGCTTCCTTGCTACGGCTCTCCAGCACACCTGATCGGCCATTCCTTTGCCAGCTCCATACATCGTTCCGCTTCAATATCCATTTCCCTCCCCACAGGTACCAGGACCATAACACGCCATCCAGCGGCCTGATCTTCACCATGAGCAAGCGCGCCGCCTCTCCCAGTCCTCTAGATGTCCCGCTCCACGTCCAGAAGAAGACGACAACAGAGACACATATCGGCGACGGTCATCCAGATGCGACTGTCGCTCACGACCACGCGATCGGTATGTCCTTGTGTTTTGTTCATCGTTGACACCCCTTTACAGTATACCCAGTCCAGAACATGAGCACTAGGGATAAGGCGAACAAGGGCGACAACAGCGACCCGACCAATAACGCAAACACCACCGACAACGTACACACGACCAGCAACGTAGGCACTACAGATAACAAAACCGTCTCTCACATCGACCACACCGGCTTTCCTCATGTCATTGACACAATCCTCGAGCACGGTTCCTTTTCAACACTCCTGATCTTCCGCGCTACTAGCCGGGAGTTCCGTGACAGGATTAATAGGGACCTTCAGCACCTTGTCATGGCTGAGCGTCCTGGTCCTCTTAGTGGCGAACCGGCAGTCGAAATTCGCACCAAGAAGGGGTATCTCCTCGTTTCGGTGCCATCCTCAGCCTGCGTGGGAGAGTGTTGCCCCAAGGAGCGGTCCGACACATCCTCTGCCGCCTGGGATAAAGAATCCGAGACGCTTTCATCCGTAGATGACAAGCAATCCGACGCGCATTCTTCGGACGAGCAATCAGACACGGCCCCCTCCGACTGTGAGGAACAACGCGAGCCGCTGTCTTCCCCTTCGACGGAGCCTTCATACACGGACGAGCAAACCGAGATGCTCTGCGAAGCCGAACGCCTGGTCAACTATCTTCCCCAAAAGAACGACCCGAAGGCCGTCAAGAACGCTCTACCGTACAATCGGAGCGGAAAGGCTGCACTGTCGGCACTCATTATTGACATTGTTGGCGAGTTTCAGCCGAATAGTGAGAGCGCTCCGCACTTTGCCTCCGGGTTTCTCATGCAAATTGGAGAGATAAAGGAACTTCGCTACCTCTCGGCCCGTGACTCGCTTTCCTCTACTGCTCTCGTTCCCGAAACCCACGACCTCGTGATCCTCAACGATTGGTTCGCCGCTCCGCGTTCAATCAAAGTCTTACAGACGCCCGTTAGGCCAAGCAGTCTCGACGCCTTTGTTGTATACCACATGGGTGGAGTGGAAGCGGTAACGCAGCACGAGCTTTTCAACACATTCGCCGAATACCCAACAGGGAACACCGTCATTTACGATTTCACCTACTCGAAGGCCAACTTTGCCCCCAAGTATTCTAACGAGATTCTGCGACAGCTCAACTCCTGTTCCTCCAAGTCTGAACTTGCCCCCATTGACCAGCTCGTCCGTCACATTGCGCGGTATATCATGAGGGGACATGAAATTTTCATTGTGGGGGAGCCCACCCCAACTTGGTTCGACCCAGACTCCTGGAGCAGCATACCGGCGCCTTCGATAGACATACACAGCATCGCTTTTGAAGCCCCCGAGGGTCTCCGCCGCTTCGGTGAACTCTTGGACGCCGAGGTGAAGCGTAGTGGGGTTAACCACGCCGAGCTCTATTACATAGGGCCCAGTGATCGTTACTGGAGCTGCTATTCTCCGCCGTCCTACCGAAGCCTTGCCAAGTATGCCCTTCCTATGGTCATTGGGAAAAAGAAAAGGGGTTAGCTGTGGCACGGTGGCAGACAGAGAGATACCACGAAGGGGAGGATGGTGTCGAGCGAGTGTATCAGAGGAGAGGAGAAGATTCATGGCACGAAATGGGCAGGGTGTACTGTACATAGTGTAAGTTTACAGCCCCAGAGGTAGAGTTCAAACATAGTATCCAAGCCGTATGTCGACTACTATGTGATCCTCTGTAACTACGTTCTCACAGACGCCGCAATTCGCCGTCAAAGCATCTTGACAATGTGCCTCCAGCACCATCTGAACATGCTGCACGTGCCATCTCGTCATTCGCAACTCCATTGCCATCTCTCGCACGAACGGACCTTGTCCAACAGCTCGCTACCCTGTACACCTGACACCCTCAACGCCCAACGAGCTTGGCACTAGCTAATCTATGTCTATGCCTTCTCCCGTGCAGATGTCTCTAGTACATATGACCTGGGGGTTGGATAACGCGTCTTTGTGGCTAGTCGACCAACTTCACGAGCTCGGTGTAATCCATGTCCAGAAAGTCCTGGGCAAGCGATCCTTTGCGGCATCTAACAATCTGGAGCTGGGTCCAGCCGTTGAACTCTGCTTTAGGCACGTCGAGGCAGAACCGATTGTCTGCCCCAATCAAGATTTGGCCCGCCTCTCCCTCTTTAATGGGCGCGCCGTGGAACCGGTATCGTTGTTCTTCGGGGGACGCCCTCGCGAATTGGGGGCATCGCGCCAGAGTGACCTTTGAGAATGCGTCATAGTTTTCACCAGCGTCGAGACCCCAGTCGGTGCCCTCACTGTCCTTGACCGTGATGGAGCTCATGGCCGGATAATTCATGTACGACTGGAACCGTTGGTTGGGGTTTGACGGGTCGCAGTGGACCTGGACGATAAGCATTTGTGCAGCATGACAGTTAACGCACGATCTGGATAGGGGTGCCCTCCCTGTACTGCCCATCGCGGACATCTAAGCAAAAGTACCTCGGCTCGTAGTCCGGGACCTTTTCAATCACCCAGACACGGATGTTCTCCGTGTTCTCCGTGGTATCGTCGCCGCGGGCAGTAGTGGCGAGAATAGTGAAGATGGTGATGAGGGTAGTGGCGAGCATGTTGGGGGTGTTGGAGAGGTTTGATGATTGGATTGGCTAGGGATGTTCAACTGAGAGGTGTTTATATATGGACGTGCTCGCTCCTCCGGCAGCACGGTCCGGACACTGCTGTACATCGCGCCATGCTCTTGGCACGATATGGAGATTAGATTGATTAAAACGTGTTCGCTTGGCCTAAATGAAACAAGCTTGTTGAATCCGGTTGTCCGCTGCCACAACGGATACACCACTTTTGGTGCTTGATTCCAATCCGTCCAGTTGTGCCTGTGGACCTGTTTCGAGATCTGACGGCCCGTTGACGTCCAAACCTGACGAGTTCTCAGGCAACCTCATTCCACGGGCCATCTTCCACATTGCGTGAAGTTGAGGGTATTCTCGTGCACAATCAAGAGTGTTCCACTGCCCTATGCCCCGGTGCTGCCTCTTGTCCTCGTCTGCACGCAACAGGACTCAACAATGCTTGAAAATCAAGAGGCACAGGTGTAGCTCGGGCCGCGAGCGGAGTTGCGCGGCAGTGCGCACAGATTAGATACGGTGGCAGGTAGAAACTTCACCACTGGCCCGAGTTCCCCATTGAAGGCCGGTTTGTCGCGGTCCTTGTGGCCTCACCGTGTCCGTTTGGTGTGATAAGTGACTAATGCTGAGGCGTTGGATACGGCGGACATCTCGGAGCCTGACCGACTGCCATGCTGCCTCCCATGACGACTCGCGGTATGACGAAGAAGGCACCCAGGAATCTGCGTCGCTTTGCCGAGCTCCTGGACCCAGAGTGCGCGTGCATCGGCGTAAGCGGTTTCCCATATGTCGGGTTCTTCCAGCCTGGTCACTTGACTGCGAGTACTACTGCCCTCCTGAGCACCGCTGCCTTAGCTCCTATACGTGTCGGATGATGGTTGGCGGCTAGTAGAGATTAGTCAGAGGGTGACGAGTAGGCTAGGAGGATGTCTGCCTGTCAGAGGTAGGGGGGGCCATGCTGTACGGGGAACAACGATGGTACACTCTACTGTAGACCGCACCGCCACGACGGAGGAACGTGTGTAAAGCTCATGGATGGCTTTGTAGCGGTTCCGGCGGTTCTATCACTGGTCGTCAAGTCAGCGGCAATCTTCCATGAGTGGTGTCAGGTATCAGTCCACTCGTGTGGAACTCGACCGGCATAACGCCACAAGCGTTATTCTCAACACCATCCCATGTTAGAAGTTAGACGACGTTATCATATCGCAGTGCATAAGCCTACAATCCTACACCAGTCCACATGAACACCTCACGCTACTCCTAAAACTGCATAATTTCAATACCACCGTGCTTACCAACACGGCGGTGTCCCTCGCGCACGATGATGATCCTCTCCGAGTCGATGAGCGGGACGGGCGGGGGGCCGCCGCCGCGCAAGGGGCGCGACACCTTGATGAACGGGAGTTGCTTGCCTGTGGTGATGGAGTCGCGGAGGCGGAGTTCGGCCGGAAGGGTTGTCTCGTCAAGCACGAGCTCGATGCCGTCCACGTCGCCCTGGACCGCCTCATTGATGGCTGCTTCGTCGTCGCGCGAGACGCTCGGAGGAAGACGGTGTTTGCGCGCGAGGCGCTCCTTGCGGACGCGCAGGGGGTCGAAATCGTACATGACGAGATGGGGGCGGACACGAAGCCCAGGTCCCACCTCGTCGCCCGCGGGGATGACCGTGTCTACCACCTTGTCCTCGATGGTCACGAAACGGTTCTGGTACACGTAGCAGACCCAGTCTGGGGTGTTAGTGGACGACCACGGGAATGACAACACAGATGAGGATCCGGTCTACATCTGTTGACATCGTCAGCACCGTTAGACTTACTCGGCTGCTCGAGATCGGGACCCAAAAGTCGCGAATACGGCGCAATCTTGTCCCAGGTGATAACAGGAGCAGGTCGGCTCCAGGTCTCCTTGAGGAGAGGCGATGTCGGCGCAGGCATGTACCGGAGGAGCGTAGTTTTGTGCATGAAGAGCACATAGTGGGGGGGTTCGCCGTTAGGAGCCAGCTCCGGTGCATGGATGTCGAAAATAGCAATACCCGACGTGGGGTCAGGCATGAACGGCGAAGGGTTGTTGAGGGGGTAGGAGGGGAACGACTGGCGGGGCGGAGGGTCGGTCCGCACGCTCATCCGAACGGGCATGACGCCGCGGGAGAGATTGAAGCTGAAGCGTGGCAGGTCGATCGTGGCCACATGTGTCGCCTCATAGGGCTCGTCCGGAGTTTCTCCCTCCGGGAACGCATACAGTTCCAGGTGATGCGTGAAGTCCAGGTCGTCTTCGGTGAGCTGGTCCCCGCGGTCCATGTTGAGAATCGTACGCATCGTCGGAATGACGAACGATGATGGCGAGAGGAGAACAAAGCATGAGAACGACGTTTGCGCGTCGCTGGATGTAAGGGTCTGCAGTGTCAGTATGTTACGTAAATGACAAGGATGGACCTGAACCAAGCGATAGAGAAGTCGTACTCACCATGGTCTGCTTGCCCTTGCGCCAGTTCCAGCCGGCAAGCTGGTCAGGCGTCGTCTGGCCGGTGTGCATGAGGACGAACAGGTTATCGTCGCAGATCTGGAAGTCTAGCGAGAGACCGTGACGCGCGAGCGGGTGAGGCCACTGGAGCATGTGCATCGTCGCTTCTGGGTGAGGCTCAAAGGTTGTGAGCGAGAAGAGGTGCAGGTACGCGATGTACACCGGTAGTGGGTGCCCGTGGCGGGCTCTGCGGATCGGTTAGCTGTGCGATCCTGGGATTATGGAGGCAGGACGCACCGAACAGAAACCAGCACAAGAAGGTCCTGACCGGGATCGACCGCCATCTCCATGATGTTGAAGTCGAACGAGTGCTGGCGACGCACGCCCATGAGGGTCGGGTCCGTGTTGTTGATGCGGGCCGCGCCGACGGCGCCGTCATCCGTGCCAGGGACAGAGGGGCCCGAAGATGGCTGCTCGTCCGAGTCCGAGTCCGTGCCCATGGCCGAGTGCCACTCAGCTTCTTCATCGTCAAAGTCCTCGTCATCACCTTCCTCGGCATCGTCAAACTCGCTATCCAGTCCATCATCATCCTCGTCGATGATCAACATGTCGAAATCGCCCTCGTCGTCCGTGTCGCTCCAGTCTGCGGGAACGTCCGTCTCGACATGCCCGCCAGCCGTGGTGGCAGTTGTCGTCTGCTGAGGAGGAACGCTCGCTGAGGCAGCGGCGGAGGCCTCTGCCTGCGTCTGCGGGTTCCTCTCGTCCTCATTCAGGTTTTGCTCCACCTCGGCATTATCCGCATCCTCGATGTCCTCCCAGTCATCCATGGTCCGGAGATCGTATGCGGCCATAACGCGGCTGCGCGTGTGGGCGTCGGCGACAGAGCGGAGGAGGACACCTTCAAGGTACTCGTATAGCCGACCCTCTCCCTCCGCGAGCTGCATGCTCGTCGTCTCCTTGGGCTTGAGGTTCTGGAAGCGCGTGAGGCGCTCGCGCAGCGTCGACAGCATCGTCGCGCTCGTGATAGGCACCTGATGCGGCTGGCCGGGGCGCACGGCAATGGCCTCGGGGTTGAGCCGCATCGAGGACGCCAGGAGCGTCTGGCGAAGGTTGATCTGCGTCGACATCGTCATGAACTCGTTTATGGTCCGGTTGAGCTGTTTCACAACGGATATTCGTCGGGAAGATAGCGCGACATTTCGTTTGTGTAATGTGGAGGTGGGAGGTGGTGTTAGCTCGAGCTCTACATTGATCAATTGCATCTTGGGCATCATCGCATGGATCGCCGAGCTTGATCCTCCCTGGAAATCGAGCCTGAAGCATGTAGAAGATGCGGGCATCGGGCAGGGGGCAGCAGCAGCAGGCAGGCAGGCAGTGCACACGACGGATGTTCAGCTGCAGACAGCAGTCCGTCATCGCGCACATCCGCATCGCTCGCCGCTGCCCCAGAGTTTTGCCTCCAGCTCTTGCCTCTGTCCCATGTTCATGCCTCGGCTGCGCATACCACACCGTTCGCGTTCCCCCAGAGACACTCTCACCACATCGTCGCCACTCAAGGACTCCTCCCATCGAATCTCCTCAGCAATAGAACCCAGGACTCACCCTAAAGCACCTCGTCAAATCATGCAGATCAAGCCGGAGGAGGACCTGCTCGAGCACTTCCTCCGGCAGCTCGGCGAACGCGCAGCGCCCGCTAGGGATGGGAGTGTCGTACGGCATGGCGGGGCGGAAACTGCGCGTGGAAGGGGTTGGAGAACGGGAAGTCGAGTGCGACTTTGGGAGTGGGGGCGTGTCGAGGTCCATCTTTATACCACCTGTTGAAGTCGGGCGTTGTGAAGTGAACTAGGTAACTATCGAGTCGAGCCTGGGAGATAGTGTCTTTTGGGAACTGTTAAAAGGTCGGAGAGCCGAGGTCGCTAGCTCCCAACTCAGGTTGATTGACATCACTGCGCCGAGCTTTGGAGCCTTCGGCGGAACGGGAGTGGCGAGAGCGGGAGTATAATTTCACCAATCACTTAATCACGTGACACTATGAAGCAGCTGCCACCGCCAGCTGAAACCAAGCTAGGGATGGGTATAGCTTGGGGCGTGCATATGCATAGTGTAGGAGAGGACAGCATTGACAAGAACCTTGGATACAGCATGTACAAGACGACAATGATACACAGGGAGCCATAACACGAGAGACGGTCACCACTGGTCGTCAGTCGGTGGACAGGCGCGGCAACTCACATAGGTCGCGTCCCGATATTCAACAATGCCAGGCTGACCCCTCTCCTTCCGCTTGTTCTTCTCGGCCGCCCACTTGTCAAACCAGTTACGCATTTTCAGGCGGCTGGCGTTAGCTTATGTCGGACTTGATCTAAGCTCACCTCTTCTCATTGTGCACATTCACTGTGGCAATCATCTTCGCTGGACCAGGTACCGAAAGAGCAAAACAGGTCAACTCAAAGAAGCTGGAGTGTTCAGAGTATGGCACGCCTGTTGTCAGCTAAGGCGCAAGACCAGCTAGCTTACCAAACATCATAAACTGCCGGGAGCTGCCGCGGATAGGCTTCAAGCTAACATCGCTAAACCCACGGGCCTGGTCGCGCTTGATGACAAAATTGACGTCAGGAAGCGTGTTGACGCCAGCTGGCGGCCTGTAGGTCCATCCTGTCGGTCGAAATGCAAGGATGCGCGCGAAGTGGGGCTTCATTGTGTCGAGGTAAGGCTGGAGATGTTCGAGAGAGATGTGACTGAGCGGTACTATGTGTACTTGGCACTACAGTGAGTTTAAGCGTCGATGTTGATCAACTCACCTTTGTTGGGTCTGTGTCAAGCATGTCATGCAGCTCCGGATCAGCTTGACACATGAGAATGTCGCGCTTGCGCGGGTTGCAGTAGATTTTGGAACCCAGAGCCTGGGCGACCGCTTTCGTGAGCTAAGACACGGTACGAGGAAGCTCACCTTTGACGATCCTCTCCTTGCCGATGGAGTATGTGCCAATGAGAACCAGCGTTCTGCCTTTGGATTTGGGCTCTGCTGAGCTCTCCCCAGACTCTTTCTTCACAAGCCAGCCCTCCATCATCGCGGCGGACCGTTCCTGCATCGAGAAGGCGAGCTCTGCGGGATGTACAACGGGCTTGATATCTGGCTTGATATCCGGTTTGACGTCGGGCTTGACATCGCAGTCGAGGTCGGGTTTGATATCAGGTTTGACATCAAAGTCCACGTCAGTGGGCTGCAGATCCATACACGTGTCGACAGTATCGGGCAGAGAGTCGAGATCAGGCTTGATGTCTTCCTCGACCTGGGCCTCATCGACGCCCTCAAGGTCCGTCATGCCGACATCGGGATCGATGTTGTCCTCATCAGGAGGAAGAACATCTTCCTCGTCCTTGACCGCTTCAGTCTCGGTGGGCAGATCGTCGCCGAGCGCGGCACGCTTGGCGAGTGCCGCACACGCCTCAATCACGAGTGGTTGCGGCGGGAAGCAGTATTGCGGGTTAAGATATGTCGTGTCGAGATAGACCGTGTCGATCGGGGCTCTTGCCACGGCGGGATGCAGGACATGTTTGGGGCATCTGATGTGAGCTACGCGAGGAGAGAACAACGGTAACTCACGCTCGGAAATCGCCGCAGTGGAGATATCGAAACACCCTGTTGCTGCCGACGTACGGACTGCGAAAGGTCGAGTCACCGGCGTCGACGGTCTGCGGGCCCTCGAACAAGAACAAGGAGGAGCCAGGGCCTGAGGGTTAGAAGAGCCGAACGCACCAACCCACAATGATTCGCTTCGATGAGTGTGACCGTCACACCACCTGTGTCCGGCACAACAGTGGGCACGTTATCCGGCATTCCATGCTGTCATGAGCTTTCAACTGAATACGCAAACTCACCACCCACTGGGGGTCGACGCCCAACATGTGGATAACGAGGTTGGCGGTAGTGTGCGAGCAATAAATCGGCCCATGCTTCCACGACTTTGAGAGGTTGGTGTAGTGGTCCGAGTGTGCATGTCTGCAGAGCATCAGTTTCCGTGCAACCTGACAACTGACGTAAGGAAGTACGCCGTAACTTTTGGTATCGCACCATAGCAGAACGCATCGACGGAGATCGGCATGCCGGTTAGGATCTGTCGTCAGTTTGAAGGAACAATGTCAACTGACCTTGTAGAACGGCGCCTTGCGCGGACCACTTCGTCGCCCATCACGTCTCTCCTCGCTCTCCGTCTCCTTCCACACCTCCTTCTCTTTATGACTACTCATGAGCACCGAGAACGCGTTGGGTTTTGATGTTGCTGGTGGAGGCGGAGAAGGGGAGGGAAGGCGATGGGAGATGGATGTTATGGGTTTGGGTGTGGTGTCTTTCGGCGGCGGGGTTGGTTTCCGGGGACGATGGGAGGTGCCGCTGTCGAGACACGCGTTGACATGCGCCTCGGCCTCCTTATCGTCAGCAACACTAAGGCGAATAAGGACGTACCGAGGGAACAGACGGCAGAGCAGAGTTACACAGCGGACAGAAACCATGCTTCTGAACATCTGATGTGTCTTCGTTATCTTCATCCCCTTCTCTCCGTTCCCCACCATCCACCTCCGTGTCAATATCATCAAGCACCACGATCCCATCCGACCCATCCGAGTCCGAATCGTCTCCGGCATCGCTCCCTGTCCGACGCCGCCGAGGGTTGGGGCCGACCCGCGTCCGTGTCCGCTTCACCTCGCGCTCATCATCGCTGATAACAACAGGATCATGTTCGGACCCCTGTTCGCCGCCTGCGTCCCGTTTCCGCGTACCGTTCCGCGGAGCTTGTCCCGGGGGTGCAGTCTGGCTCGCGTCGGTGGAGGCCGCGCCACGTCCGCTGAAGAAGTTGAGAAGGCTGAACGATCCACTTGGCTCTGTTGTCGGTTTTGGTT
>Ga0160505_100926_pt1 | contig 14804 bp, 8 predicted proteins | sample DIDeMG_FD_108225 | JGI IMG/M metagenome (GOLD analysis project Ga0160505, IMG submission 108225) | Enriched chicken feces microbial communities from UW Madison campus, WI, USA - DID2874_E49_Stillage MG | ecosystem: Host-associated > Birds > Digestive system > Large intestine > Fecal ... | reverse complement strand
TCTAGTACGAGGCACGGTGCTGGGAATAGGGAGGAAATAGGTGATTGTATAATCCACATTAATCAGCATATAGTAGCTAAGTAAGCAAGAATAAAAACAGATTTCATACATACATACATACATACTGAACGTATGAGACTTGGAAATTAAACTTAAAGTTATAAGGTACAATAATACACTGGCTTCATATTTCTTTGGTAAATGAAAGAGGAGTAAATACACCACCCATTGTTGTTGGTGGAGCAAAATGTACCAATTTCTGCTGGGGCGATGAAAGAACTGAACCACTGTCTTTCTGTATTATCAGCTTTTGATTTTATTTTGTTTTAGGGATATAATTAAATAACAAAAATTGAATACTTTGGAGACTCATCTACAACAATCATCAGGCTTATGACTAAAATCCCTTTGAAGACTAAATTGTGTAATCAACATATGGTATTTGATGGATTGATAGAAAATATATTTATTGTTGATAGTTAATGTTATCTAGTAATTGTTTTTAATAGTTCTTTCTATATATTAACATCAATCATCTTCCTATTATCTATACATTTAAAAGATAAAAGTTCCTCGTTGCACATAATCTCAAATGATGATGCTTGGCTTTTTATTTTCAGAAGTGATGTGCTGAGTGTTTACTCTAGAAAACCCCCTTAAAGATATGAAACAACCTGGCTATTACTCTAAAATCTTGAATCTGCAGATATGTGTGGAACTGGCTCGTGAGACTCATAAGAAGGACAGACAAAGCTACTAGATTTTACTAACATGTCGTTGTAGCCGACCAGGCATATATTCCTAAAGTACATACACACAGAATATTATATTTAAGCTAGAGACATTGGAATAAATATACCTTGGTATAAACAATTTCTTTTTTAATTTATATTATAAACAAAACACTTTATTATCAACACCATATACAAACTTATATTTTAAAAAATCATTTATGTCTGATAAAAAAAGATAGAAGAGTAAATATATCCAAAAATATCATGTTTTACTTTTATTTTGAGCTCATGGTTGAGTCAGGAGTTGGGTCAGAGTCCGTCTGCCGAACCGATGAGTGCAGTCCCGAATTAGCCATCCGAACGGCTCATACGGCCTTGTTATTTGGATTGGGTATACGCGATCGCTTCCTTTAATGCTTACTTATTTCTTCAGCTAATTTGTTTTTACACCGTTTGAGTTTCATTAACACAATCTTTTTTGAAGTCAAAGCTTTGGCTTCAGCCCTCCTGACCCTCTTAACTTCCAACTGCAACATTTGATTCTCCTCTATCAAAGCAACATTTGATTCTCCTATATCAAAGCAACATTTGTTTTAAAAAGTGATAACTTTCCAGTATTTCCAAGATCTTACTTGCTCTTTCTGTGTTTTTTTGAAGCGCTGAAGTAGAAATATTTTCCACTTTTGGCTCAATCACTGACTCCTTTTGCACAGGATCCTCGGGTGTGATAACACCATGATGTATCTGTCTTCCGTATTCACTCAATGTAACATCTGGATTATTAGGAAATAATCCACATCTTTTCCAACCTCCTATAATAGTTTTGAAACTGTATGCCTCTTTTCGAATATTTATATAGGTCTCAAAGAAGTGGGCCTTGGTGGGGCTCAACCCAGCACAAAAATTGTAAAAAATCTGTCTTCTATGCAGAATTTTTGCGTGACCGAAACAAGATCTGTCAAGATGTTGAAGAATATTAGTCATATGAGAAGGAAAGTATAAAGAAATGAACTTATTGTTGATAAGTGTGATGATAACTCGGTCTGATGTGTGGAACAGATTCCTATTCGTCAACAGAAGTGACCATTTGTCTTCAGGTGCAGGAAAGTGGTCTGAAATCCATTCATGAAAAATAGGCTTGTTTATAAAACCTGAAGAAGATGTTGCGCAATTATAGTTTTCAGTGATAACACCAGGAACCCGGTTTTCCATCTGAGGAACTCCCTTATAGATAAAGAAAGGTTTCTCAACCTTGCCTGTTCTTGAAATCATTTCTAACACCGTTACTGGCTCATAAATATCATGAGAAACAATAGTAGGTCTATTATTGAGGACTAAGTATTGAATATTTCATGTTGAATCCCCAATTTTAAACCCAGCTTCATTAAGATTCCATATGTCATCTGGGAGGATGTTGTAGGCGTTGATATAGTCAGTGTATAGCTTCAAATTTGCAAAATCAAGCGTCCAGCATTCTCTCGGACCCTTGAAATGTCTAATTGATTTTCCTTATTCAATTTTAGCTACTTGATCTATCTCGAAAACTCTAGGAGCCAGTTGTTGGATAACGGATTGGGGGTGACTTTTGGGTTCAAATTGCTCCTCAAATTTCAAGCGAGTCTTCTCGTTGTCATTTGGCTCAGGGAGTTTTTTTGAGCCAAAAATATCAAATACCCTTCCAGAAATTGCGCTAGGTATTTAGAAAGTCCCTGATGGCCTTCATTGGTCTCTGCTTTGGGCTTTGTTCCGTTGGCTCTGGCGTAAACAGTGGAAAGGGATACTCCATATTCCTTGGCAATTTTCATCAAACTTTTCGGTTTTTTTTTGTAAAAGAAATGTCTTCATAGCTTTTCTGAGGTTTTATTCGTTCATTTTATCAAAAATTTATAGATGTGTGATACATTTCAGTCGATTTATGAATTTTTTTATTTCAAGCATTTTGTTTTACTTTTGATGATGTTCTACAAAGATATCTGTTTAAACAAGGGATGTTTATACCAATGTCTCTAGCTTATATAATTTTTAAAATATACGTTTGTATATAGCGTTGATAATAGTGTTTTTTTGGTTTACATATTAATTTAAAAAAAAAAAAACGAAATTTGTTTAGAAAGTTATCAGTTCGGTTACTCATCACTAGCCTATACTTTATCGTTCATTAACGTTGAACGGAACTAAGGAAATCTGAGTTTGTAAATGAATTCGTGAAAATTAGTTAATAAAACAAAAAAGTAATTTATTTAGAATTAGTAACTTGTGTGCTAGAGAATATATATAAAACAAGAAAATATTCATACTTATATACTTGTAAAACACTCGAGTTTTTTAAGATCAAATAATATTTATCTATTCTAGTCATTATTATTTACTAGTTAGTTGTAAAATTCGTTGTAAATATTCGAATAGGATTAGAAGGATAGGTGATAAGTGAGTACTTGCTCTGGTGCATATTTTTCAAACTGATGTGATACTGGTACATTTCCAACAATCAATTCCAATTTTTTTTTAATTGAATTGTTAATATTTTCATCTTCAAAATTTTGTTTATTCAAATAAAATTTACATACATGTATATGCATATATATTGATGTGTATAGTTTGAGAATTATCTTAATAAAGGCAAGCTTCGATTTCCACTTGGATTATAACATGATTGGTACACAGGCTAGAGATTTCCGCATGTTGTCCGTTTTTCGTGCTCACCACTGACAACCACCCTTATATTGCGATCACCAGGTCCATTAATACTGCATTCATCGCCATGTGGGCCGAAGATGCCATTGTTTTGATCCGACCTAGGACTAAGACTACCGAGAGCTACCGGTAGACAGTGTACGTGCCCAAACAACAGAGTGGATAAAAGGAAGGCTAAATTTGTAAAGTGCATAATTTGTAATTAAGAAACTGGTTGAAAAAGTAGAAAATTGTCTTGAGCTTATCGGAAGGGGTGTCCTATAACCTATATGAGTAGTAGTAGCAAATTTATCTGAGCGGAGTGGGAAAGTAAATGCAGAAGAAGCGACTTATGAGTATAACAATAGGTGAATATGGTAGATAAATGTTGGTAGTGACAAAGACGACGATAACAACAAAAATGACAAAACCAGGTAGTGATAGAGATGATAAATTCACTTGATTACAAAGAAGTAGATAATTTGATGATTTATTTAATCAAAATTAGAAGAGAAATTAGCTAGCTTTTATAGTCAAAATTATAAGCAAAATAAAAAAAACCAAATAAACGAAAAATTCAAAAATAACAAGAAAATATAAAAGGGGTTGTCTAGAATGAGGTCCAGCTAGACAGAATAATCTGATTGGGATTATATCGACGGGAACTCAAAAGGAGACGATCCCGATAGGAAATTTTGGAAGATTTTTTTCTTTTTTTCTTTTTCCTTCATTGATTATTTATTAGTCTTGCATAAACAAATGCAAATCAAATACTCAAGCTTTAGTCAAGTTCTAACTTACTTTGTCGGCATCGTTCACTTTCTTCAGCTTCCCTGTTTCTAGTCAAGTCGTCAATGGATATTCAACTCAAATGCTCTCATGCAGTAGGAACTCAATCGTTCGTGTACCATCTCGTGTTGCACCACCTCATATCCTTCATTAAGTTCACGTCTTCGTAGATGGAGCTTATTACTATCATTGGCTATGCAATCTATTGGTTTGGAACTTGTGGCCCTCAGATTTTATTGCTATGCAAGACATTTATTTTTCTTTCTGGCCGTACTCGCTTTCACTGCAGGCACTCATTCATGGAATGAAGCCTCTTCCGTGTATTTAGCAACAAGGCCAAATCCAATTTCTGGGACACACCTAACAGCACTTCTCTCTTCAATTTCGTTCTCTGACAATGCTTAATAATATATTAAATGGTTTCAAATTTACCACACTTATAGTTGTAATCATCTTTGGGGACTTTCCTTCCTTATGGGTATTCACTAATGTCCCCATTGCCGATCCTGACTTGTGTTATTCGGCTCAATATTTCCCCGGAGAGTTTTTAAATATTTGAGCAGCGACTAGCTTTTTCAAGTTATTTGTTGGATTTGTACCGTTTTCTTTGGTGATTTTTTATACCATTTGGCGCCTCCGGCTGTCATAAACGCTTGATATATGTCCTGCCATTTGTTTTACAAAATCAATTAGTTTTCTCGTAATCGCGTCATCAGTGTGTTTCAATATTCCTCCATAACTTCTGCAGAACTACCATCAGGAATGACCTCGCTCCACGGGAAGGGTTTAATTAGTATCGGCAGGTCTGCCAGGTTATCATCTTGGGGTATGTTGCTTAAGTAGTTAAATTTTACGTCATCAATGTTTAGCTTTTTTTTTAATTTCTTTTCTCATTTCTTTTCTCATTTCTTTTTATTTCTTTTTAATATGTTTGATTTGTTTTTCTTTTTTGCCTTTGTTATTTTTAAAAAAGATTTTGTTAATATTTCAAACACAGGATTCTCATAGTAAATTCTGAGCTTCTCGTCAATTTAAAATCAAGTATCTGCTCTAGCCTGATTCTCAATGGTGGGACAGCAGTTTCTTTTTCCAAAATTTCTTTCGCAGTACCCTTGTAGGTTCTGACTACTATCTTGAGCGCTCCATATTTAATAGACCCTAGTTTTCTAATCCGGCCTACAGAGAGGGAAGTCGATAGTTGCAGGGTTATCATGTAAGCATCGGTTGTAGTAGACTTGTGATAACCTATCATGCGAGCGCAAATGTTACAGGATGATTAAGCTCAAGTAAATAGAAGATAAAAGTAATGTATATGTAATAAGATAAGCCTATTTGGTTGTGGAGACAAGTATTGGTAGCTTCAATCGTTGGGAGTCCTAGTGAATTAAGCGTATTTACAGAAATAGTAAAACTCGGGAACTCTCGATCTAAGTGAGGCTTATTCTGATTCCAATACAAAAACTCATGCGTACTTGGACAGCAGTGCTTCCTAAAACTTTGAAGTTAGTGTTATACCAAGCAACAGAAACCATCATAGTTTTATGACTAGCTATGATTGTCTAGATCAAACTTAACCTTATAAAAATTTGCTTTACTCTTTTATTTTTACTCTGGCATATATTTCATTCAGGATAATGGTTTCATATTTATATGCAGGAGTAAGTATTAATCAAGAAAACCTTATTTGAAGCCTTTTCTAGCTATGATTATAGGCTAGTACCATGTGACCGGTGGTTCATATCACCGGTCAAATATAGTTTTTTCAAACATATTGTAAACAAACAAAACACATTATTATCGATGTGCGATGAATTTCAGTTGATTTATATATATATTTTTATTTTCATCATTCTTTTTTTTTTGATGATGCTTTTTAACGATATTTGACCGGTGATATGAACCACCGGTCACATGGTACTAGCCTATATTATTGTGCATTATAAACAGTATTCAAAAGTTTAAGTGGGTTAAAAAAAAATCTCGTTGCCATTGGAATTGGTGCCGTTCACGGCTACAATACCTTATTTACGCATATATGTTGCAGAAATTGTGAATAGTAACATCAGATCGGACCCCGATAGGGCTTTCAACATATCTACAAAAATTAATTTTAGAGCATGCTCTCTGATTTGAAAAAAAAGAGAGAAAAAACTAGGATTATTGCTTTGTATTATTTTTTTTGCAGGAGCATCGCGTGGCATAAACGTAAGAATTTTTTGATCTTGTTTTATTAGTAAACAGGATCAAATTCATTTGTCTTGTAGTTTATAATAAAAATGGACTACCAGCAAACTTTTTATCACACTCTCCAGGTGTCAGCAAATGGCACCACTATCTATCAGTCAAGTTTGCTGTTCATTTATTAGACACCATTGCATCACCTATGCACAAAAAGCTACAATATTATCATGATAATAAGCTCAAGTATTTCCGAGTAGCTCAAACGATGTAAAAGTTGTGCGGAATATACTAAAGCTTATTTTTTTAGTCAAATTAATCGCTTCACTTTTGCAGTTTAGAGTTGCCAAATCTAAAGCCAAGGCATAACTTTAAATAACAAACCCAACATATTATGCAAGAAAACAGAATGATTGTGGCGTTTGTAATATTTAATTGAGAAATTCACTGATGGCTCAAAATAGAGAGTTCTCATGTTCTTGAAAAAAACGTAATTTTGCGATAACATGACAAATAGGCAAGATCGTCAAGTTGTATATTCTCACATTGTGTAGTGAGCGAATATTTTAAACGGCTCTTGCTAAGAGGCAAATAGATTATTGAGCAGAAGAAAGAGAACAATCTCAAACTAAAGTATCAATCATGTATGAGCTTTTAAATATATATAATAGATTCATCAATATTTATGTTCAAGACTCCTGGCTACGTCCTAAGTCAAAGTTTGCATGAGGTAATATGTATTTTCATAAATGAAATAATTTCTCATTTTACCAGATAGTAGAATAACAGTTGTAAAGCCAGCTGTGTAGATACACCGGAAACTTTTTTTTCTGTGCTCTTCTATTGTTTCTTTTTAGTATATTGTCCAGAAGTCTCCGGAATTTTTGCGATGCGTGATGTGTAACTCAATATCCTACCACTTCTTTTCAGCAACCGAAGTCATGTCTCGCGTACCTTTGTAGCCTAAAACCTTTATTACAACTACTAGAAAGAAATTGAAATCATTTCAACGTAGAACTATAGTTGGCTGATATCTTGGCAGTCAACAAATGCTGGTATTCAACGGACAATGGATTTGCCTTATTCAACAATAAAGACTTTTATTAAAAAATATAAAACCTCTACTACAAGAGCCAGAAATCCCTATTCCAGAAGACCATAGACCCTTTCTAATAGTGAAAAGCAATACTTTCACCTTTTAGTCAAGCAAAACCCCTTTATGAAAAAAGAAGGTATCTGCAAATCACTGGATAAGCCTTTTTCCACACATACTGTTACTCGTGAGTTAGAAAGTTCAAGCTATGGCCGTTGGAAAGTAAAAAAAGGCCTCATTGAAACGAAAAAACAAATAAACTACATTATCAATGGGAACATGCGCGTAATTATTGGGGATATGAACAACTGAACAGGACTATTTGGGGCAATAAATGCTCTTTTCAGCTCAGTACAGAAAAGAAAATTCAAAAAGTATGGCGACCCGACCATCAAAACAAAAAAAAATGGAAAAATAGTACATTGCTTTTTATAAAAAAAAGGTAAATAAATATCAATTACGACTTGGATGGGAATCTGGTGCGATGGTCGTACAGAAATCTACCGAATGAACCGGGATAAGGAATTGGCCCAATGAGGGTATTGTCCACGCTCCTATTTAAAAATTATTGCAGATTATCTAGTTACTATAAGATAGCAGCTGGTGTTATTGACAACTGGGTTTAATGAGAATATTTATCCTCTTGTTGACTGGTCCTCATACCCACCCGATTTGAACGCTATTGAACATGTCTGGGCTAAACTTGAAAAGCATATCTATATGAATTATTCAGACCTTAGATCTTTTGATAGAACTAAAGGTCAATAGGAATACCATATTTACAAAGCACTTGAGGAGGAACGAAAGAATTTAGACAATAATTGTTTAGATCCCTCAGTGAGATATACGGAAATTCGGGTTAAGGCAATTTTAGGGTCTATAGAGTGGTATACACATTATTAATTAAAAATAAATATATCTTATAATTATATACCATTCGACCATTATATAATTAAATATCTTATCAAATTTTAGATATCTGATTGTTTTATGTAAGATTATGCTGCTCCTATTTAAATATAAAAATTTATTGTTTTGGAGAATTTCGTAAAATCTTTTTGGGATTGTATATAGCTCATGGTACAAATAGTTAAAAGTATAGTACATATCATTACTTCGGGGTAGTGCATAATTAACAAGAAGATATCTAGGTAACTGCTAACATCAAGACTTTGAGAATCAAAAGCTTTTTTACATTTGATTAATTATAATTCCCCGGCTATGTATCCCAATAAATACATTGTTAACATTCGAATTGCTACCAAGTCGTCGTATCCCCCAAAGTTTACCACAGGAAACACAGAATTCGAATGTTGTATTCTTGGTCCAATAGAAAAGATATCATAAAGATAATCATCATACTAAGGAAAAATGATAACTCTCATAAACCCCTTCTTCATCTGGTGGTTATTGTGAAGTTCAATTATTGGAACGCCAATTACCAATTTTAAATTTCTTTTTTTTAAAAAAAAAAAGGAAGTTTGTGTGTAATATACAAGCAACTAATTTATTAATATTGTGCCCATAGGCTTTAGTCATTTCTTCATTAAATGTAGAAATAAAAAGAATGCTTGAGTTATTGAATGAACTCCAATATTTGAATATGCTAGTCCAGTTTGGTACTACAAACTGATCAGTCAGTAGAACTATGAAATTAAGAAATTTCAGAACACTGGTTTGCGCAAGATTTTATGAGCGTTCAGGTTTGCGCCTATTAAGGCAATGTAGCGTAATGCCGAGATCCTTCCGGTGAACATAAGAATAAACGAAATCCTTGACCGATTTACCATCCGAGCTGTTCGAGCTGTGAGTCCGAGGAATCTTGTATGGAGATACACCAATCACAGCAAGCCAGCACAGGATGACCTTGAAAGGCTATTTGCTGGGGCCAGGTAAATAAATAGTATTGACGATGACAAATATTGGAGCAATAGTTCACCATGGAAGCAGCCAAAATATAATCGCGATGATAAACCTTACGAAGCCTTGCAAAAACCGAAGAGCAGTTTGCATGCTGCTTTGCGAGATGAATGGCAATCAGATTATGACACACCAAGTGAAACCAGCCATTACTATTATATCATCAAGAAGGAGTTGTATGGAGAAAGTTACTCTAATCCACTGAATTTTTTATGAGTAGCGTGTCTCGTCATACATTTAGCAAGTTGTTTTAGCTTCGCACAGGCCATGACGTTTTGGGAAAGTATTTCAAAACAAGTGGTATCAAGAAACGAAATCATAATTGCGAGTGTGGTCAGCTGGAAACAGTTGAGCATATCCTCAAGTAGTGTCCTCTGCATCCTACAGAGCGAGAATTGTTAAGAAAAGCTTCACCGGAACTTGACCTCAAGATTCTTATTGATACCAAAAAGGGCCTTGACGCGGTAATCAAGTTCTTAGGCTCATTACCACAACTTCTTTGCTGATGGTTCGCTTGACTAAGCAGCTTGTTAAGGCTTTACTGGGTGTGTATCTCAGGTTTCCCTTAGCACATGAAGATATTCATGGAGAATTTGGCGCCATCGAACGCTTGAATTCATGTCACACGCTAACAACGCTATCTTGTCATTCTCACAGAAAGAGGTGTTTTGAACTTCATGACTTCTTTGTATGTCATTTTGTTTTATATTTATGTTAGTAATTATTTGATATAAGGATAATGAACTGATTATCTGACTATCTAATAATTTTGTTTGTAGCTATCTGATGTAATAACAATAAACTGATTGTCAATCTATATATTTATCTAATGAAACCATAGATTATTCAAACTGCAGAGTTATTATTTTTAATGAAGAGTATATTAGCAAAAGCTGTAGTGGATGCGGCTCTCTTCACCCCAATCTTGGGTACAAAGGTGTTCAAATATCCACAATGCAGTCAAAAGTCTGAAAGTGACTTTAGTTCAGCTAGGAATATGCTATTTAAAATCAGGAGTATTCTTTATGGATTAGACGTCGAGTCTTTTACTCTTGGATTCCTTAGGAATATTGTAGAACATTGATTAGGTATAGCCCAGCTTAAGTAAAGTGGTGATAATGTATAGCCGCATGGATAGTTTCCTAAAGTAGATATTTTTTCTTTTCGTGTTTTGTTTTCTCCCAACTTCTAGAACAATCATGAACTTGGGAGAGAACCAAAAAGACATTACTTCGATCTGACGTTAACTACCATTTGCCACAATTTTGCTATGACTGGTGCACAGTCATCACTATTAGAAATGCATTTAGAATTAATTTCAAAAACTTATAAAATGGCAACAGTTTCTGTATTCATATTTTTTTCAATTCTTTTAACTCTCATTATCTTGAATCCATTAAAGCCAGCCTACAAATCACAACCTTCCTTCAACAATGTACAACGATTTTTTCCAAGTTTTTAAGCAACCACAGCCCTCTTTTAGCGTTGGTCCTATATTTGAATCTGAATTTAAGCAGAGAAGGCCTTCTCATAGAAGAATAAATAACGTTAGTCTTCTCCAAAAATTCCCCGACCTCTTCAATCAGCAGGCCGAGCTGAAAAGACGCGAGACTTTCTATAACCATTTACGAGAGCAAAAGACTTTGAAGAAGCAAAAAAGAAAGGACCTTCTTGAAAAGAAACGCCGTGCTGAAGCCCAAAAGCAGAGAGAAGATGTCATTAGCTCTCTTTTCAACTTTTTCCAAGACGTAGAAGAGGATGATAGTTATCATTCTGATTCTACTTCCTTGGCCGATATTGTGAACAACAGCGACGAAGAGGAGGAAAAATCGACCACCGTCATTCACTTTACTCCTAATAACGAAAGTGATGACGAATCTGATAATGATGAAGTTTCTACTACTATTATTCAGTTTACTCCCAACCAAAATACACTTACTTACAATGAGGATTGTGAGATGAGCGAAACTGGTGAATCAGATGACTCTGACGAAAACGAGTTTACCGCTTCTTCTGATGACGATGATCAAGATGATGATGAAGAGGAGATCACTGATAGTGAATCTAGTGATAGCTCTGAAGATGACATTGAGATTGAAGAAGCCTCTGATTCCGATGTTGAATTTGAATTTGAAGCTTCTGCAGAAGACTTCACTGGCTTTTCATCTGAGGACGAAGACGAAAACACCGTGGAGCTTGACTCTTTGGTTGATGCTTTGAACAATAGTGCTTCAGTTATTGAGAACAGCATCAACATTTTTGAGCGTTTGAATCGTCATTCTAACAGTGACTACTCTGACAAGGAGTCTACATCCTCATCTGATTCTTCTTCAGGTTCTAAGGAAGCTTTAACCGAGGCGTTGATTCTTCGCTCTCGAATCCAGGTTCTTGAGAATCTCCGCCTTGAACTTGAGACTCAATACAATAAGCTTGATAGCCTTGAAAATCCTGCCGACGCCGACCTCAAGCGCTTTAAGCACGTTCTTATTGGCAAGGCTGCTGAGTTTGCAGATAAATCTGAGCAGCTTGCTAACACTTTGAAAAAGCGCGTTGCTTCAATCAAGGGCAATTTCATCTCCTCTTTTGAGAACGAGTTGGAAGGTTTGGAGAAGGCGCATTCTAGTGAGACAGAGTCTGAAAGTGAAGAAGAGCAGTTTAGCGACAGCTCCTCTTCTTCCGACCTCTCAAAGCCTGCGGTCAGAAGAATCTTGATTGAAACTTTGTCTGATGCCGCTCTGTCAGATTAAAAGTCTACTACACCATAATTTATTAGATATATACTTTACTTTTTAATTAATGAACAATTTGCACGTCTTTACAATTATAACTCCATTATCTAATACTATTTCAATTTTGTAGCAAAAAAAGATTTAACCAAATAGCTAATTCCAGTGGTAAATTACGTAGTTGGGCCCGATAGTTTATGCTCTGGAACTAGTCGAGTCCCTAAACACTTCTGGTTATGGTGTATGTGTATTTCATGCTAGAAAACTTCCCTTCAGATCTTTTTTTTCTTTTCCATTGTAACTCCGAGCGTTGTTCATTCACTCTTCGCTTGCTTCATGCCAACAAAAATGTAAAATCTGATCTCTTTTTCAATTGTATTTTTTTAAACCCTGTCAACTGGCGGGCGAGTACGTACCAGATACACACAAACATGTATGTACCCAAGCTGTACAAAGGGTTAGGCCTGCTGTGCATGGGAATTGCTGCTTCAGCATTCCTGACAGAAAAAAACGCGAACTCCAGGCGTTAAAGTCTCGAAGTCTCATGAGCAATATAATAGAGGCCCTGGACATAACAGGAACGTGGCATAAATAATACTGCAGGGGGCCCACTTAAAGTCATATAATCACGTTCTCGAACCCTGACAATCCTCGATCTCCAAATCGAAACTACGTGACACACACAAACCCTACTGATAATTGTATATTATTTTGCTTATTGAAGTTAATTATTATAGAAGAACGAAGAAAAATTAATTATAGTAAATCTAAACCCACACTCAATAGACCTCAACACATTTTGTCCCTGGATGGACGATAATCGGAGATTCTAATCATTGAATAAAAAGACGTGTAACAAAAGAGAACCCAGAGTAAAAAAATAAATGATGCGTTATGATAATGAAATGCAGAATGGTGTGTAGCTAGATGTTCCCAAGGAGAATTATTATCGAAGAGATCGCAACGACTGTTCGCCCGAAATGCTGTTGACGCTTCTGTGTCTCGAGTGGTTTCCACCAGTACTCTTCTGTCGCATGGGCTGATCAGCAGGGATATTTGGTCTGTTTCTGTTGCCAGCAAAAGTCTCGTTGGGAGAACCGCCATCAAAGCTTCTCATAGGCTGCTCCCCAGTAACGCTGTCAATGTTGCGAAAAGCCTGATCACCACTGATGCTGTTCCTGACCTGAAGACTCTTTCTCCGGCGACCTCTAGAGCGAACCTTTTTAGTTAAGGTCTCCAAAGAAGTTGGAAGTGTGGGTGAGATGGGTGAACCAATCGCAGAAACCGTTGGGGAGTTAAAAGCAGAGGAAATCTCTTCTTGAACCTCCCTCACGGCGTGCTCGATAGAACGCAAAAGCTTGTCGATCTCATTCTTCAGCATAGTTTGCTTGTTTTGATACAGAATGAGATTTCTTTGATAAAGATCAGTTACAGACGGATGATCTCTGATATCGCGTCTGGAGCGAAGAAACTCGAGAATAAAAGAAAACTCCATGGCCGGGACTTCGCAGGGCTGAACCAGTCTAGCTGATTCAATACCCTCCTTTAGGATGACAAACTGTTCAAAGTGTCTGGTCGGAGGGGTAGGGATAGTTGCCATAGCATAGATTGCTTTTGTCCAAATCTTAGCGTTGAATCTAGTTTTAATAAAATTGTAGGCAACGGCAGCAGATTTGGTAGAGCAGAATAAGTTGTACAGTGTGTTGGACACATTATCGCTGATGAGCTTGAGGATCTGCGCATTGTAGTCACGGACAAGGCAGACGTACTTATAGGTACCCTGCTTCATCAAGAAAGAGGCGTAATCGGGCTTATCGTGGTCAGAGAGAACTTTCTCGATGAGCTCGAGTTGATCGTCCTGGGCCTCCTCATCTTCACCAGACATTCTAATCATAGCTTTAGCCAAAGGTCCGATTAAGGACATGAAAGCATCTCTCCACTCAATAAACTCCTCACCGGTGGCACCGCAGTTAAGCTTTGGAGCAGTAAATTTCATTTCACCAGAATTGAGAAGAACAGTGAAATCGTTCACCTCGCGCAAAAGCTCCTCGTAGGCAGCCTCATACTCTGTGGAGTTGGCTGGGTTAGTGAGGTAAACGTAGAGTTCCTTTTCAAATGGGGTGTATTCAACAGGCGTTTTGGCGACGGGAAGAGGTGCAAGACTGGTAAGTTGGGTATTGATCTGGGGAGCAGGAGCAAGAGGAGAGGAAGTGCGCTCCTGTTGCACCATGACATTGTACAACGAGCTGTTGCGGCTGTGGCTCAGGTTACGTTGGTGACGTTGATGTTGTTGCTGCTGCTGTAGCTGTTGTTGTGGACTCTGTTGCTGGGGGAACTGATAGAAGTTCTGGGCTGGCTGTTGGTGAAGCCGCTGAACAGGCTGGCCCAGATGGGAGTTCTGGGATCTTTGAGAAGGGGGTGAGTAGATAGACATTGATGAATTGGTTAGGGAAAGAGTGAATGAGATTAGGAAGGGGAAAGGTAGGGGAAAGGAAGCGAGGAGGGAAAAGATAGAAGGCAAGGTCTAAAATAGAAATTTATAAATACAGAAAATTTGGAATCAACAACTCAAAAAAAAAAAAAAAAAAAAAAAAAAAAAAACAAAAAAAAACGAAACAAAACACAAAACAAAACAACACCGACTGCATAAAAAAAAAAAAAAAAAAAACAACATCAAAATCACCCTAATAC
>Ga0160505_100925_pt1 | contig 14813 bp, 25 predicted proteins | sample DIDeMG_FD_108225 | JGI IMG/M metagenome (GOLD analysis project Ga0160505, IMG submission 108225) | Enriched chicken feces microbial communities from UW Madison campus, WI, USA - DID2874_E49_Stillage MG | ecosystem: Host-associated > Birds > Digestive system > Large intestine > Fecal ... | reverse complement strand
CTACCTATCCAAGAAGGGGACATGCTCGCGCTTTATGCTGGCCAGCTGGACCCTCCGACGCGAATCCCGACAGGAGAACGGCCTGGTGGCGTCCAGGATGATGGCTCGGCTCCGTCCTCCGAAGCCATCGAGTCCGCCGCATGACGGTGTCCTCGTCTCAGTGGTCGATCATCAGTCACGTGACATTGTTTGGTTCCTCTTGCGATTCTTTGTTCTACTATCACTGTCCCTCGCCTCCCTTCGTCCCTTTTGTACATGATCCAACCCGCGCTTTAATGCTATGCCCGTACCGTTTGACTTTCTCGCGTGTTACGATGCTCGCAGCCGCCCACAACGTCGGCAAGCACGCGTTTTCTCCCGCGTTCTGCGCTCATCGCCACCGCACAGGCCCACTCTCGCGTCGTTTTGCTTCCGTGCCAAACGCGCCACAGCACCCAATGTCTCTTCTTTGGTTGTCCTCTATTGTGGGCGCTCGTCCATTGTCCACATCATCATCCTCATCGTCCTCTCCATTCTACATCCCATCACCCTCGTCCCTACACTTCGTAGCAACAGACCGAATCACCCCGGCCATCGCTGCCACTCGCCTTTGGTATCGAGCCGGCCACGTCAACTTACATCGACAACCACAATCTCTACACGTCGTTCCCACTGGGCTTCTCACCATGCCCTCGACTTTGCTCGAGCTCCCGGTTGAGATATTGCAGACCATTGGTCAGCATGTCTACTATCCCATTGGATACCACAACGACCGTCAAATCGAACTCTGCGAAGTACCATTCGATTTCGCTGCACCGGACACAAACTGGAGTACTCTGTGCTCCTTGTCCGTTACTTGCAGGAAACTTCGGAGTGCACTGGAACCTCTCCTCTTCATTCGAAAATCGATCCACAGCGATGAGAGCTTGCGTAAGACAATCGAGTTCGACAAGAAGGGGTACATTCAGTGAGAGTGACCTAGAGTCCGTGAAACTGACTGATAGGATGCTCAATTTTGATCTGAGGCCATTCCATCCCTCGGGTCTGTCTCATTGCGATTCATGGCCTTACGAGGCTGCTCGTTCCCTCCAGGCGCTGTTCTGCTCACTTCCCAACTTGCGTCACCTCGGCATCACCATCACCAACGAGCAACCGCACACGCTTCTGTTCCCTATTCTCTTCGGGAGGTTGGATCTCCTGGATGAACTTTCTCCACCCGGAAACAATGCGTCGCAATTCTATACGCGTCTTCAAAGCATCGACCTTCGCATCTATTCCCCCGACCTCGATACCGACAGCAATCCGTTTGCAGTTTTCGTCTCTCTGCTCAGGAGAGCAAGTCGACTTGCTCATCTGAAGTTGTTTGTGTACGGCGACACAGGACAGCATCCAATTTCTGATATCCTGTCGTTGGTTTGCAGCCAGCTCACGACGTTGTCCATCGATGTTGGCCCCGAATATCTGGACACAATCATTATGTGTGGTCTGGAAACCCAAACACAACTGAAGACTCTTCTCTCGTGGTGTCCGCCCGATGACTTGGTATGTGGAAGGAACCTGTAGCTGCTAACTTTTATCAAGAGCGACAAGTTCTTGACTCGACTGCGGAGCCTCCCACTGCAGTTCCTCAGCTTTTATTCTATTGAAGACGACGACTTGCAAGAAGACCTCGTTGCCCAGTTCGCCAGCCAATGTCCGTCCCTACGGGCAGTCTGTTTCATCGAATCGCGGAAGAGTTGGGGCATCTGGAGACCTACCGATGATGGCAAACCCTTTATCCTCCCCGTTATGCAAGGCGACTTGTTGGCCTTGCATGCTGGAGAACGGATCCCTCCTCCTCGCCTACCGTAACGAGCGTAAGCTGCCCCCGTCATGACGTTCATCTGCAACGCCCCACTTCGCTCGCCGCCCCTCCGATTACGATTCGTCTTCAAGTTCTCCTTCTTTCTGTTTCCGTGTCATCTGCGCCGCCGGCATCTTTCGACTTGTGGTCGTCCAACCCGTCCTCTCAAATGCACCATTCTTAACTGCTTCGTTTGTGTCTTGGGCAGCTCTCAAGCTCGTTCGTTCCCGCAGTCAACTCTGGCCCTTGTTGCCGCCACTCCTCCGCTCCTCCCGCAAGTCACCAATCGATTCGCTGTACCCCGGATCCCATTTGCCCCTGTGCATTCACTCTATCACCCCCACACGATCGCTGACGATGGTTCCGATCTCTCGGCTCCCGCTTAGCTCGGTCGAGTTACTTCTGTCCGTCAAGACTTTGCACGATACTTCGAAACACAAACTCAGCCTCTCTAGCAATCACCCTTTCTTCGTAGGATTTAGTCACAGCTGTCATGTGAGATGCCCTCTGTGAACGCCAATGGTGCTTGCATAACGAAGAGGTCGCATGCTGAACCATGGGGCCTCCCTCTTCGACGTCAGGGCTGAAATACTGGCGTGTGAGTTCATTCCCTTGTTGGCCGGCGAGTAGACGCCGTGTCTCTGTCTTGGGCGTTTGGCGTCCGTCCTATCCCAATGGGGACGTGCTCGCGTCTCAGACCGGGATTAGAGCCTCTGGAGGCCTTCAGCGAGGAAAGAGTCGCACGACGGCCAGTTTGAAGTCTCGGTTCTGTCTGCTCTCGGTAGCTGGTCTCGGTGGAATCACGTGACTTTATTTGGTTCCTCGTTCAGGACCGTCGCGTCCAACTCACCTTCCTTCGTTGGGCTCGGCACCCGTTTGTGTCTTCCCTCATCATCTTCCTCCTTTTCATCATCTCCTTACAATATTCTCTCATCTTCTTCCTCATTCCTCTCATTCCCACATTGCACTCTTCTTCTCCTCGTCACAACAAACAGCCACAACCACGTCGTACGCGCCATCTCTCTTTCCACTCGAAACCCGTTCAAGTTCCGTCGTCGTGCGCCGCCATCAACCTCACAGTCCGGCCACCCACCAGCCTTCCTTCCCTCTACCGTCACTCGGATATTCACCATGCCCACGACTTTGCTCGACCTACCAGTCGAGATATTGCAGATGATTGGTCGCCACATCCACACGCCGTTCCGGTACAACTCGAGTAACGATGTGATGATGTGCAGAGGGCCATTCACTCTCAAGCATGAAACCCGCAATCTACGAGACCTTCTTTCATTCTCAATGATTTGCAAGACCGTCCGCTGGGCCCTTCATTCATTACTCTTCGCAGGTCCGAAGTACGTTCGGGATGAAGTATCACTTCAAAAAATCCTTGAATCAGATTGCAGGGAGAATCTTCAGTGAGTATACCCAGCCGTTGATGAGACTGACCCAGAGAATGGTCGGCGTTATTCTCGACTGTTGGGACGGCAAAAAGTCTGAGGCGCGGTCGCTGGCCCTCTCTCTCTCGCATCTGCTTCATTCGCTCCCTCGCCTCCGACATCTCCAAGTTGCGCTTCCCGAGGACAGGAAACTTACCCGCATTATATTTGGCAAGGTGTTTCTCCGAGAGCCACCCTCTTCCTCCGAAACGCTACCACGGGGCTTGTGGTGGGAACGCCTAGAGAGCCTCAAAGTCACAAGTGAATTCAGTCAAACCAGCCGGCCTTTCCACATCTTCGTGCCTCTGCTTCAGCGCGCCAACCGTCTACGTCACCTGGAATTGATCACCGATTTCTCGTTCGATGGCAAATCAATCCAGAATGTCTTGAGTGCCGTATCAGGAACCCTTGAGACGCTGTCGGTAGTAGGAGAGTTCCCCGACACGCTGCCAAACTTGTTGGGAGGTTGTCTGCGGCATCAAACAAAGCTCAAGAACCTCCTTTGGAGGGAAACTGCTGTCCCCTTTGTAAGTGCCTTCAATGTCCTGCCGCTGTATGCTAACTGTAACTTTAGGACCACACACTTTATTCAATCCTTGGTCGTTTCCCACTGAGAGTCATCAGCCTTGAGATACAGGACAGGGGGAATGCCGGCCCCGAGGTGGTCGCAGCAATGGTTCGCCATTGCCCGACCTTACGGGTCATCGATCTCGATGACCCCAAGCCTTGGGGTGTCTGGAGGCCTCATCGTGAAGGGTTCCAAGGCCAAATCCTTCAAATCTTCCCCGCTGAGGACAGCGATGTTCTGGCTTTGCATGCGGGGGAGACGATCCCTTCTCGTCGCATTCCGGAAAAGCCTTGAACGATCACTGTCAGACCTTCCTGCTGCCCCACCACCGGTGTACCGTTGCGCTCTCAGACTGGCCTTCCATTCACTGCGCCGATTACCTTCCTTTCTACTTTCCTCTTGGGTCCTCCATCGTCATTCAAGACCTCCAGCTTCCGAATGCGCTCTCGTGACCCTCATTATTTCGCCTTCGCCCAGTTCTCAAGACCATCCGTTTTGCGGCCGCATATTCTGCCACTTTCACCGTCCGTCTCGCTGCCCTCCCACAATGTTGCAGCTCGTGCAACGTCCTTCCTCACGCCGCCACACCTGCCCATCTCAAGCATTCCACACTCCCACTGAATGTTGCTTCGAACATTTCGATTCCTTAAAGTTCCAACATGTCGCGTTCGTCCTCCAACACCTGCCAGTTGCTTCGTTATCACTGTCCCCTGTAGTCGTCTAGAAATGCCTAGTTCTGTGTAGTTCATGAACCATCTGCCATGTGCTATCATGGGGTATAGCAGGACAGGACGCTATCATGCCCTGCATGAATGTGAACTTGCATTTCTGACTAAGAGCAAGTCTGGCAGACGAATTGGTGTCGTCAAAGTTATCGTTTCCATTGCCGCGCTCAACGTACTCCAACAGAACCAACGCTCGGAGCGGTGTCGTCAACGTCACGGCTTCGGAATTAAAAGGCAGTTGTGCCAGGCGAGATAAGCTAACGAGATGCTCTGCGACACTATTATTCTTTTACATGGCCACCACGCGCCCGTTTCCTGGGCGCAGAGGAATCAGCTGCTGTAACCAGACAAGGCCGAAAACACATTCGCGGGATAACACTGGACTAGGTACGGGCCCGCGCCACACGAGCTCTCTGCACGATCGCCACGGCTGGCACAAAGATAGCGTCGCGCTATCTTTTGCTTCCGCTGTCCCATGAACATAGTCACTTCTGTGTTTGTCGTCTCATTGCCCGTTACCCAATTCCTCATCTTCACCATTCTGACCATTCTGCCCATTCTCTCCATTTCTGTCACTATCCATTACCTCCTGACCTTCTCGTGACGATCCGTAGCCCAGAAACGCACTGTAGCAGCCCCGCCAGCTCGACCTCTCCTCAACCCGGCATAGTGTGCTTTCTGTCCTTGACTGTCGACCGCGTTATCGCATTGCCCTCTTCCCCCTCGCTTTGGCACCCACCATGCCCGCGACACTGCTCGATCTCCCCGTGGAGATACTGACGTTGATCGGTCAAAACATCCACACGCCTTTCCAGCCCAGCTCCGATCTCGACGTGACCACATGCAGAGGACCGTTCGTGGCCCGCTTCAACCGGGACAACATTGGTGACTTGATGTCGCTCTCGATGACTTGCAAGATCCTCCGGGCAGCCCTTTGCCCATCCATCTTCGCGGGTCCGATGTACGTTCGGGATCAAGAGTCACTCCAGAATATCCTTGATTGGGATTGCAAGGAGCATTTGCAGTACGTGTATCCAGAGAAAGTGGGAAACTGACTTACAGAATGCTCATTGTTAATCCTGGCCTGTGGTATGAACCGCGTGCCTTCGCCATTTCTCTCAAGAAGGCACTTTATTCGCTGACCGCGCTCCGACACCTCAAAATCTACCTTCCTCGCACTGCACACTTCATCCGTGACATATTCCGCGAGATTACTCCTCATGAGATTGTTTCTCATGAGTCCGGGGGCCTCTCGAAAGCCACCTCCGCTGGCGGCTTTTGGCAATGCTTGGAGAGCCTTGACGTTACAAGTGAGGAACATGCGCCCGACAAGCCGTTTGACGATTTTATTCCCCTCCTCCAGAGAGCCACGCGCCTCAAGTACCTTGCCCTACACACCGATTTTTCAGCCTACATTTCATCAATCGAAAGCGTGTTGACATCGGTCCCTGGCTCCATCGAGACACTGGTAGTCTCTGGACATATTCCCGACAGATTGACGGTCCTCCTGCGCGGCTGTCTTCAAAATAAAACCAGGCTCAAGAACCTCAAGTGGGCGTACACCGTTGATGACTTTGTAAGTATTGTCACGCGCCTCGCATGCTGACAGTGACTCAAGGACAACAACTTGTACTCTATCCTTGGTCGTTTCCCACTCCGAGTTCTCAACATTTTGCCCGAAAAATACCCCGAACCCGAACAAGTAGCTACGGAGATGGCTACGCACTGTCCCGCGCTCCGCCTCGTCACGATCGCTTCCCAATGTTACACAGTGTGGACGTCATCTGAAAACGGCAAACTGCAGATTTCCCCCGCTCGCAGAGGCGATGCGCTGGCTGTATATGCGGGAGAATGGACCCCTCCTCCTCCCGGGATTCCGCTGCTGTGAGCTGCGACTCTACTACCCTCGTCGTGTAATTCTTGACCGACTCTATGAGGCACACACAACCTTAACACCCCACATTTTGTGTGGAAGCTCCTTATGGGGCGTGGGCACTCTGCCACTCGCTGACGACTCAAGCCTCTTTTCTCTTCAAATTCATTCAGTCCACGTTTACTGCCGACATCTCTACCCAGGCCCCTTAAGATTTCAGCACTTTCCGCTTTCCAATACACCTGGTGCCGTTCTCGAGCGCGGCAGACATCCTTTTGGTGGCGTCTCCGATTCGGCAATCGTCACTCGCCTTGTGGCATTCATCCCATGGTCGCTGTTACCTGATCCCTTCTCTTTGCATACGAACATTCAGATTACCATTCCGGGGCAATGAAGGCGTCCGTTCGAATTCCTCGGTCGCCACATAACTCCATCATCTGTTTCAACCGCAGCAAGTTGTAATTCAACGCTTCTTGTCGTATTCAGCTACCATGTCATGTGATGTATACCTGATGTGGCCTAAGGGTCCTGGTTGTAATGTGTCTTGTATGAGGGTCACAGGTCAAGACCTCCGTGTGGCCAGCGACACTTGCCACACAGAGGTCCGCGACGTCATCATTACCAATGTGGAACGCGGGCTCCAACGCTAGTCCTGCCTTCAGAGATAAGATAACAGGAAACCGCCAAGCCCGTACTAGTACGTGTAGCGCAACGTTGGGACATCTGATCGCCAGACGCGCCTTTATGTTAACTGTCTCTCTCCTGTGGAACAGTGGAATAGGCAAAGCGAAATTATCGTGAACTGGGTAGCCCTGACAATAGGCCTCCTCTCTCACCATATCACCATATGATCATTTTTTGCTCCCGCGACGTCATGAACACGCACGATTTCCAGGGCCCGAATATGTCGACGACGAGGATTCAATCGAACACCTGTTGGAATCGGATTGCAGCGTTGGGAAAGAGCATCTTCAGTATGTGACTGTGATGGCTTAGTCGCAGCTGCTGACCTGCAGAGGGCTCACAGTTGACCTGGGGTCGTGGACAGGCAGTATTAGCGATGCTCACAAGCTTGGCACCTCTCTCAGGCAGCTGCTTGATTCCCTTCGCGGTCTTCGACACCTCGACCTTTGGCTTCCATCTCGTGCAGCGAGCGATATCATATTCGAGCAGCTTATACTCGAAGAACAAGGACCTCACTCCAAAGGAACAACTCGGATACAAACGGTCTCTCGGGATTAAAGGGCAAGTCTCCGGAGCCTTAAAATCACATGTGATGAGATACCCGAAGGCAACAAGCCCTATCAGCCTTTTGACGTTTTCATCCCTCTCCTTCAGAGCGCCAAAGGTCTAACCTATCTGTCGTTGGCGGCAAGCTTAGATCCTCTTCCAACCATCGAGCAAGTCTTGAGCTCCGTATCTGGCTCACTTCAAACATTGTTTCTTTTATGCCACTCCAATGAAGCGCCCAAGCTGTTCGGCCGCTGTCTGCAGAAACAAACTCATCTCAAGACTCTTGGGTGGATGGGACAGCGTATAACATTCGTAGGTCCAACGTATTCTGCGCTAACTTGGACCTCAGAAAGACGACAGATTCTATAACTTCATCAGTCGTCAACCCCTGCAAGTCATCTCGCTCTACGCACTCTACGGCAGTGATGCTTCCGCAAACGTAGAGGCAGTTGCAGGAATGGTTCGACGCTGTCCCACACTACGCGTTGTCAAGCTCGGGCGAGCCTGGGGAGTGTGGAGGACTTCCAGCGACGAACCCCAAATCCTCTCACTGCAGACAGGAGACGCTTTGGCCTTGCACGCAGGGGAAACGACCCCACCTCCCAGACTCCGGCGCCGAGCTGCATAATCTTTGGCCGCTTCCATTAGGTTCTGGGCACAGTTACCATCTCCGCCTCTCCAATGTCCTCCTCAACCTGCTACCCTTTCTCCTGACCTCATGGTCGGCAACCGCCTTCTGCTTGCTTATGGGTCTGCTTTGCGTTCCATCGCCAATTAACGCCGCCCGCTTTCAAATCCACCCGCGTTACTCTCGTCGTTTCTTGTGTCTCGCCAGTCCGCAAGGTCGTCGGATTCACGGAAGTCTCTTGTTTCTGCAACTTCCAGGTGTCCATTTCATTCATGCACCTCGCCGCCCTATTTGCCATTCCACGCCGCTCCTCCAACCCATCACGCCCTCCGTGGTTTCGCTTTCGACAGTCAGAGTTCCCCAGCTCATCCTCAACAAACGAAACACTCTCATTGTCCTCATCAAGTCACTTCAACCATACTCTTCGTTTACCTCTGCCATGTGATATGTTCAACTTTGGGCTGTACTTGAGCATACTGACATCATCAATTCTTATGCCACCAGAAGTCATTTCGTACTCAAAGAACGTAACTGCCCGAACGGTGTCTCAACCAGAGGTGTTTTAGGTGTTGTCTTCGATAAACGGAATCAAAACTCGGCTACTGTACAGGATAAGATAAAGCAGAACTGACAAGCCAGTGTGTTGGACTTCCTTTCCCGACGCCCTGTGCGATACACACCCAACGATAGCTCTATGTGCGTACTGAGCACCGCTTCCTCGTGACAAGAGCAGTGTTAGCTGCGATCGTGCACTCCGTGAAAGCGGCTGGGGTGCTGATGTCAAAAAGCGGTGAAACTAGGCACAGCCTCTGACATCTGACACGCTGAGGTTGTCAGAGAACGTTGGCGTCCAATAGCTGATAAGCAACACAGGACTATAAATGCAACTGGTTGTTCATGACATCTCTTTCTTACTCACATCCATCACTCTTTACTCACTATGCGGCTACCATCGGAGACCACTACCCGACAGGTAACGGGCTGGGCAACAATTGGAACAGGTAGATCCTGAACCACAAACAGGTTACTGACCGCAGGCCTCCTTGCCCTCTGGCACATCTTTTTCAGCACCATCCTCATCGATGGCTCCCTGATTCTCATCGCTGCTGACATCGGGTTCCTCGTTGGTTTGGGCGTGCTTTGGATTAGCGTACGGAACGTCTACGACAAGCACGACGAGGAGCCGCTGGCCCTCTCTCCTGCAGGTAGCTGGAAGACCGTCCCAGATATGTCCGAAGGCGACACCCTGTCGACCTTGTACACGCACGACATGGCGTACCTCGTCCCGCTCGTCTGGATCCAGGTTCTCGTCTACCTTACCGCACGCGCCATTTCGCTCAAGCTCGACGGTCAGGAGTTCAACTACTTTGATTTCGAGCGCTCGTCGCCGTTTAATTGGTACGGCAAGGATACTGTGCGTGACAGGTGTTTGGATCTATGAGCTGATTCTCAGTGCTTCATCACTATTGCTCTATTCGTATCGATGTCCCTGCTCTGTTTTCTCGTGAACCAGGAGGCGATTCAAGCCACGTTCTGGGGCCACGACACCCCGCGGCCGTTTACAGAGGTTGGCGTCTTCCGTCTTCTGGCAGCTTTGTACTCGCGGCTGAAGAGGGCTGGGGCGGAGGAGCGCACGCCCATCATCGAGCGTGTGGACGGTGAGACGATACAGGACGCCGGGGTGGCTGTACCAGCCGAGATTCAGACTCTCTGCGGCGTGCAGTCAAGATTGCACGCCTCACTTGCCGCTAAGCCGGCCTGGACACTTTTCCGCAAATTCCTGCGCGCCATGGCTTATGAGCCCCGTAAGTACCATGCCAATGCCATTGTTCATGCTCGCTCGCAGTCGTGCTCACTCTCGTGTGCAACGGCCACCCGCTCCGCATTCAACTCGTCGAGGACGTCTGGCGGACCATGTACTGGTTCTCCGCGGCGTGCTGCATCGTTGGCTTGGTATACACTATCGTTCTGGTGAGTCGTGCGGGTTATGTCCCGCAGGAACACGGCTGACAGTCACCATAGATCATTGGCAAGAACGACACCACCCCACTCCGGCGTCGCGAGGGCAGTGTGTTACGCACTGTTGGCCGAAGCATCCTGTTTTCTGGGGGCAGTACCTTTCACCCAGTGCCCGCTTCCGCGGTTAGTACTGTGATACTCCATGGCCCCTGCCCTTCTGACGCTTGCAGAACCAAGACGAAGAGAGTGCCTCAGAGCCGCCCAAAGGATTCATTCCCACGACCCAGTGCGCATATGACATCTATCAAGTCTTCGCGACGGGTCTCGTCCTGGGGCTCTTCATGCCCGTCCTCTACGCTCTCCACTATTGGTATCTCGCACACCACCTGGAAGCAGAATTTGTCGTGAGTACAGGCGAGAGCTTCTGAATGGCCATGCTGACCGTACAGCTTGGTGGGGCGTCAACGCTCTACATCGCCTACACGACCACGTTCGTACCCCAGGTCAACCGGTACTTCTGGTGCGAGGACGTAGTGACTACGCTGCGCCCGATGGTACCGGTGAACGCTTTGGCGGAGGACGCGCAGGATGCGGCTGAAGCTGGGCAGCTGCCGGAAGCGCCTCCGCGGTATGTCTTGTAGTACACAATCTGTGTCGGAAATGTACATCAGCCAATTTGTATCATGATCAATTGCATGCATCATCTTGAATGGAATAATATGTTACGCCTACATCCCTGCTCTTAGAAACGGGATTCTGCTCTCACAATGGGCCAATTTTGTCCCGAATCTGTGTTCCGGTGGACTGCTGTTGAACGTATTCCATCCCAGTTTGACCCGAATCTGTACCCATATTACTTCTCCATTTTCACATGCGGACTTGGAGGAAAATCATTATGCTCTTACCCTCACCCTCGGTGGCATACTGGTACAACATGGTACAACAAGGTGCATGAACAACGTCCCAGGCTACATCAACCCTTCAAGGGGAAGCGAAAAGTTCTGCTGCGCGATCGGTACCGTACTCTGATTGAGCAGGCTCGCGATAAACTGATCAAAGTTGTCATCATCGGACCAGCTCATGGGGTGGAACGTCGCTGGCTCGGCCGCTGCCTGCTGGTCCTGGTCCTGGTTCTGAGAAGGTCAGCCGCTATTCCCTGTCGACTCTTCCGACACTACTCACCTGAGCCGGCTGCGCAGAAGCCTGCGAATCCGAGTCCCGCCGCGTCCAACCCCGGCGCAGATCGCCCATAAATGACGGCAGCTCCATGCTTGCTCGCGCGCACTCGGAGACCATGTCCTGAAGAATCGCCGCCTGCTGCCGCCCCGCAACCCACGTCTGGCCGATCTGTTCCAGGAAATCAAGGCACATGTGCACTTTCTGCAGGCTCACGGCCGCCTGGGTCGGGTTGGCTGCCTGAGCTGCGGCAAGAAGGAACGAAGTCGCTGCCGAGTAGATGATGGCCGTCATTGTCGGGGGCGTGAACCGCAGCGTGTGCTGGTCCTTCCACAGCGTTGCCAGCTGCACAATCTTGACTGCTGCCGAGTGGCAGCGCTGTGGATCGTTAGCAAGGCTTCAGTTGCGTGCGCTCACGGTCATTGCGATTATACCCATGTTGCTCTGGTACGAGCCTGAGATGCCGCCGTTTGCGCGCGAGACGACCTGTGAGAATGGCTGGTAGAGCAGGATCACGATCCACGCCCATGCAAGATGGATCATGAGGATGTGGGGGAGGACTGGATCCGACGCCGACGGGTTCACTACAAGTGGAGCGGGCAGGCCGTCGAGCCACCCGTCGAGCGTGTCGCTGAATCTCTGTACAGTGCCGCTCTCCACGAGTGAAGACTTGTCCGCGCGTCCCATGTGCACAGTCCGCGTGACCTCCGTCGCGATCTGCATCAGACTGGCCGTATGTACGAACGCGAGGCTGAGGTACGACTTTTGCGGAGGGAGCGACTCTCGCGGACCTGGCGGCCACTTCCACATGATCTCGTCTGTTTCTTGATCCGTTGTCGGAAGGGGTAAACTAAAGGGTCAGCGAGGGCCCTCGCTGGTGCTTACCCACCTGTTGTCCTGCATCATTGGCTTGCGGCCAATGTAGATGCCCCACATGCCCTCCTGGCAGTAACAGGACCAGAAGGTGACGTTGCGCTGGACCATGGCCTCGGGGTTGAGCTTGCCGCGCGACACGAGCGGGAGGGTGTTGACATGGAGGCCAAGCGCGTAGCAAAGTCGGTTGGCAAGACCGTGGTTGACCCATCCAAGGGAATAGTCGCCCATGGTGCTCGCGAAGCTCGACCGGATCGCGAGCGCCTGAACAGTTGCGACACAGGGGTTGGCGCACTCGCGGTCGATGTGCTTCGCACCCTCGTTCGCGAACACGCGGCGCGTGGACAGGGCACGCAGGTGTTCTTCGTCCGAGAAGGCCAGGCCCAGCGCCAAGCACATGTTGTGCAGCAACGGTGAGTAATTGGGTGCAACGACGGGGAGATCCGCCTCGTTCTCAGTCCACAGAGCAATGTCCATGTCGCGGTAGAAGAGATGTGGTGTTGCCCGCTGCGCCCACGACGCAAAGTACCGGAAGAAGCGGGTCAGCGCCGTGTCGTGCTGTTCTCGCGTGAGGTAGAAGTCTGGCAGGAAGCGCATGAATGCCTTGTCGTCGTGCGTGTACGGCCGCCGTCCCCTTGTGGGATCTCGTGGAGAGGTCACTGCGGTAGGCTCACTCGCTGTGTCATGTCGGTACGCTGATGATGGGCCGTGAACACGGAGCCGTCCCCGGTGATCCTGCACCTGAATGTCAGAAATGGATAGAGCAAGGTGAGCGTACCATGAACCCTTCCAAGTCATCCGAATCGTGGCCCGCATCATACGACGACACCTCCACCGTGGGTGACGGCGCAGCAGGAGCAGCGCTACGAGATGCAGAAGCAGCAGACATGGATGGTCCGGATGGCCCCGCGTTTCCCATCCTGGAGGAGGCGGATGAGGAGCCGGGATGGAAACTCGGACCAGTGCTTGGCCCACTCGTGAATCCATCCTGTGTCTGGTGAGTGCTGTAGGACCCTGGCGGCTGGGATGGCGGGCGGACTGGCGAGTCGACATTGGCGCTCCATCGCAATGAGACGGGCGGAGACATGTCGTGCCCACTGTGTACATGCCGATCTGGCGGCCGATCATACGGTGTCTGTCGTCGCGAGTCTCTCCCGCCGAAACCATCACTGTTGCCGTTCCCCCCTCCACCTCCTACATTCCCTCCGGCAGCACCCTGCAGCATAGCTTCGAGCTCCGCGACGCGGGCACGCAGTGCGTTGGCCTCGGAGCGTGACACATTCTTTCGCCAGTCGGTTTTCATCGTCCACACACAGTCGTCCTGCGCATAAGCTGATCAGCACATATGATCTGAAATCTACGTGTCGTGGCTACCCACCTTGTATGTGACACAAGTACCGCACGTTGGTGTTACGCCATCGCACTTTTTCTTTCTGGGACCATAAGCAAGGGGGATGGGAGAAGCAGTCAGGGGAGACTGGGGGCCGCGTACCGTTGTCTGCAGTTTATACATGCCTGGGAAACGTTGGTTCGTCTCCGACTTCCTGAAGACGATGGAGGAGATGCTGGGGGCATAGTTGGTGATCTGAATGAGGAGCGTGTTGAGGAGTGAGCAAGTGGGCGAAGATATCAACAAAACTACCCAACAGTCATGATGTCGCTGCTGATACGGACAAAGCCCGCCCACTCAGGGAATGGACGGAATCTGGGCGGTCAGGTGGTGCCGCCCCGCGGTTTTGCCGTCTTTTGCCGCTGGTCTCCTCTCGTAACCATGTTTTGCCCACCTGCGAGCCCAACAGCTTCCGAATATGATGGGTTCAGTAAAGGCAGCGTTGGTAGAATCGTGGACTTGACGCAGAGTCGTCTCCGCATGCTAGACGCAGTAACATTGATATCTATGTACAACGATTCATCATAACCCAATACCATTACGTCTAACAAATCGGCTCGTCCGGATCGTGATCACTGCGTCGAGTCCACGATGTCCTTCACCTTAAGGTCGAGGCACACCATCTTGCCCGGCGCGTGGCCGAGCACGAGACCCTGCACGGCCGGAGACCCCATGACAGCGAGCTGCGGTGTGACACCGCAGCCCCAGAACACGGGTACCTCTCCGTCACGGATGACCGGCGCGTCTCCGAAGTCGGCCTTGTTAATGTCTTCAATGCCGAGGGTCTTGAGTGCCTCCCAGCCCTGAGAGTATGTCAGTCACTCCTTCTCCGATACCTCTCGGTGACGTACCCATGCGATCGGCTCGCCGTGTGTGCGGCCATATGGACGCGTAGTCGCGCGCACGCGTTCGACGTCCTCGGGACGGTAGGGACGCATCGAGACGACCATGTTGCCTTCGAACACTGCTGTCAGCTTATACGACATGTCAGAGCAGGACTCACCCCCCGCAGGCATCAGTTTGAGACTTGTGCGGTACATGGGCACATTTCGGTCGAGTTCGACGTGCCGGACCGGCAACCCCGCGGCGGCCAGCGCGTCCTCGAAGGTAAAGCTGCATCCGACTAAGCG
>Ga0160505_100924_pt1 | contig 14818 bp, 5 predicted proteins | sample DIDeMG_FD_108225 | JGI IMG/M metagenome (GOLD analysis project Ga0160505, IMG submission 108225) | Enriched chicken feces microbial communities from UW Madison campus, WI, USA - DID2874_E49_Stillage MG | ecosystem: Host-associated > Birds > Digestive system > Large intestine > Fecal ... | reverse complement strand
TCTACACTCTTTCTCTTTTCTGTAAGTTGTGATTCCTAACAACGACTTGAAGTCCAGCTAGACTAACACGTTGATATAAGTAAAATAAACTTAGATTCCTAGTAAATTCATCTGTAATCTTGGTCTAAGCTTAGTAATCACGAACTCGAAATCTGGTTCGTGACAGGTATACAAAATTTTTAGTGAATTGATAAAATATACTTCAAATTGAAAAAAAAAGTAACGTGTTTTTGAATTTAAGTGTAACAGTAGATCATGTCCCAGAGTATTGGGCGCAAACCGGAACACCTTTCACAGTCAAAATTTAAAGACCTGAATTTTCTCTTTAATATTCAAATAATGAATTGTGTGTTTTGTAGCTGGATAGTAAATTTATTATATTTGAACTATCTACAAGTCGATCGTCCAATGTTTTTGTTTCGCAAAGTATAATGAAATAAGTAGTAGTACAAAACCTTAAATGCTTTCAATTTTTTGTCGACTTGGGTGTAAGCGTATAAATTTATTATGCCCCATTAAATGATATATGTAGTCAGTTTAGCTCGGCTCAGCGCATATATTTTGCTCAATTTAAATGAAATAAATGTAAAAAATTATTTGACGCTTTGATTTATTGGGGGTTTATTTGTAATCATATGACTTGATTGTTTTACTGTGCGATATATCTATTTTTTATGATTGAAATTGTTGCGACTACTTACATTCTTAATCATCAAAATAATATACTTTATTTAATATTTAGTTAGATATACTTTACCATATTAATGATCTTTTATTTACTGACATGGACAAACAGATTTATCTTTAAGGTGACAAGTTCAAATTGCTAACCGATAGTTTATTTATATCATTCAGTCTAATTGAAGTTGTGCATAAGTTAGATTGTATTTTTCCAACCTATTGTCTATTTTAGTATTATAACTTACCAGAGGAAAATGTTATTTTGAATTGCAAATCCAAATTCAAAACACATCTGCCATTTTCTAGAATCAATATCTGACAGTTTTCAATGCTCTAAATTCCACCTGAACCTCCAACCCTATTTAGCGACTGTATCTACAATCCAGTTGTAAGTTCAAAAGTTTTCATATTAAAAATATCAAGGCCCTTTGCTTTTATAACACATTTTGTTGATGCACAAGAGACTAAATAGCAGTTCATAAACACCAAAGTTCAGTTTGTTTTTGTTTAATATAAAACAAACTTTACAGATTCAAGCTTTATGATAGAGAAAATTAAAAATAAACTCAATCTAGCATTTCAAAATAAGTTTGTTAAATAATTTTTATCAGAAGAGTTGTTGTTATGTATAGTCTTAGAAAAAAATAAGCTAAATAATAAAGTGGCATTGTTTTGATTTTTACTGCCTTCTATCTTTGTTTCAAAACTTTCTAATGTTCAAATTTAATTTTTTTGACAAGATTTAAGTTGACTGGCCGTTAACCATAAACATAGTTCTCTATAGATCTTTGAAGAAGAAATTTTATCATACAGTTTATATGACAGATTGATATAAAGTGTTTCAAATTTTGGCACTTAGCTGATGCAACGGCTTTATTGCGAGCTATCCATATCCAAATTGTATGTTATTATACAATATATATATATATATATATATATATATATATATATATATATATATCTTATTACTACGAAATTGATTTAGAGTTAATAGATCACAAGATGTGATTATCAACTAAACTTTCATGTAATAATATCTGGTCTCCAGGCACTAAAGGTCTACTTCAATTCTCATAAATTTACCAGTGGGAAATGAACTAAGAAATCTTTGGTCAGTCACCGAGGTAATACAATTTAAACCGCGGTGTTTGAGCCTTTCTGTAGATCTGTATATCATACAATAGTGTATTTGATAAAAAGCATACCATTGTGTGAAGTAGGTATAAGAATTTTGAAATAATGCCATATGTTTACATTCCTTAGTAACAGAAACTCTTCATGAGCATTGAAAAATCACCATCTGTCAAAAGCATTACTGGAATGTGCATTGAGTTGCGCAATCAAAAATAATAACTGCTATTTTTGATGGTGTCAACAAGACTATCTACCTTTTCCTGAACTTTTTTAAGATGATATATATATATATGTAAGAAAACTTTTGGCAGTAGTAAGCAATTATGTACTCTTGGGCATCTTTTCGCTTTTTAACCGTATCAACCTCACTTGCTTAGGCTAACGGCCGGATGATAACAAAGCATAGACCTTTTGCGTATTGTATCATTTACGGTTTAAGATACGGTACTTTCATGTAGTGTTAAGCCGTAGATGCGCAATGCCGACGGTAGGGGGCAGATCTTAACTCAGGTATAGACAGATGTATATTAGCGCCTGTATTTTACCTTGATGTTCCAAAATCGGAACTTTTCACATTATACACTGCACCATATCAGCCTGCTGCATCAAAAGCCTCCCAAATGTGCTACGGTACTACATGCTACGACGTACAGAGTACAATCAATTATTCAACACAAAAATTTCAAGTCTTATTTTTTTCTTGATTGTTCACTTGTGACTTTACCAGCCAAAAACACATTCTTATAGAAAATAGTCGCTTCTTTATGTTGATCCTTTTATTATGGAAAAACCATATATAGGCTTAATCTTTGTTTCAAAGTTTTTGTACGGCTCGCGAGCCACAGCTCTAACGAGTAGCAGCTAGAGCTATTATGATATCGGGATATTTTTTGTATGGCTTCGAGCTCAACATCAACGGCTATTAAAAAAAGGAAAACTTACATTTTAGAAGGTTATCAATTGCATTAGAAATCAATGTCATGAAGATCCAAATTTCAATTAAAAATTGACATGAGGAAGTGACAGTACAAATGATGTCTACCAAATAAAGTAAGCAATATATGGTGTGTTCTGACTATTGCTTTTTGCACTAAAAACTATTGATATAATTATATGTTTCCTTTGAGATAATATCTTAATTTGTCTTGATTTAACTAGATTATTCAACTTTAAAATCATTGTTTATAATATTGTTACTTAATTCATCCGTCGCTATTCTCTAGAGTTGAGTCTAACATGTAAGCCTGTTCTATTTTGTTTTTTTGCTTTTTTGCTCTAAAAGTAAATGACTACCTTGAGAAGTATTCTAGTCTGGTATACAAATATTTTGCTTTCAATTTTCATACCCTAGTTTTCTCAATGCTTGAGACTTCCCTATATTGTGGGAAATGGAAATTCACAGGATTCTAGAATAATACAAACTCTAAAATTAATATGTGAATAAATAATATAATCATTTTCCAAAATATGTAAAGTAATATCTTGAAGTCATCCAAACCTTGAAGCTTTTAGAATATTTTCATAAACATCATGCGCATTCACTTTTAATGCAAATCGGAAGCCGAACGATCATTATTTGGTAGTATATTTTCGTTTTAAATAATAATGATTCCTTGTCACAACTATATTTGAGTCTTTTCTTCCAGATACTCGCTCTTTCTCTAGCAAGTATTGATATTCCCAGAATTCAAAAATAGTATACAGACTACAAATACAGGTACAGTGCTGACTAGTTTTATAAATCTCCCACAAATACGAAAACAAAGCCCAACACTTAGATTGCCAAATACCAATTAAGGATTTTTAGTCTAGCGAACTCTTAGGCTCCGCTCGATTGGCACTTGGCTCTAGAATACTTTTGGTTTTCAATTTTTACAAAGAAGCAGGTTGTTTTAATTTGAATATTTTGGCTATATTTTATGAAGCCGTAGTCTATAACTTGTATCGCTTGTCCTTGATCAACTAAAGGATAAGTTTGGAGCGGCTAATAAATTAGCTATTATGTTGTATACCTGGTGTTGTCGGTTATATTTTCCAAATTATTTGAAATTGCTTGGTCCTATAAGTACTAAAAAAGAATTGCCTATCGTGTACAACCCTTAATCATTAATGAGCCGTACATTTGTACAAAAGTGGCATAGTTCAACAGGCAACAGACTAATGCAAGTAGCCATTCCCAATACCTTGAAGCTTTGTTCCATGTAGATGTTTATGTAATACAAAGTTAAAAACCATTGGGCTCCAACTCCCTGTAGAAGATCTACAATAATAATAAAATCATTTGTTTTCCCGCAGACGCCCTTGATCCTTCTATTAATGTAAACTCATCGATTAATCATGATGCACTTAGACTTATTAAGCCATATATTGCCAATACAAAAATATGAAGTGGCTGCTGGGGCCTGTTACATGGGCTTGAGGCTTGGTATACAAGAATACTGATTTCATGGGGTTTTCAAGTGACGGAAAAGTATGTCAATGCGCGCCAAAGCCCATGCGTAATACACATGGGTATTTAGGGCTCATGATATCATACACATACTACCTTGCTCTTGCCCCCTGCAAAGAACTTATACTTTACTCATTCGGGGAGATTATGCAATGTCATGTTTTAATCAATAGTCGGACTTAATCTCTCTTTCTAGTCACTGGCTAATATCTTGCGAGGTTTAAGACGCCTTGTGTAGTGCATAGCAACTATGAGAGAACTATTATCAAAATTTACACGATGACAAATACTGATTAAATGAAACCATATCAAGATCTATTCTTCTTCTATCCATTGAAGCATCACAATATTAAGGGCTTTGATCTTACACTAGTCCACAAATTAGATAATTTAAATATACAATCCTAAAATACGTGTCATTTTTGCTTTGGTAAATGGTAATAATCATTTTGATCTTGCTATCCTTCTTAAGTGATAACTTATTGATTTTTGGTTTACAAGAGCTGGTGAATACCCTAAGTCACGATGATGAAACTAATGTTTATGATATATTGTTACTAGGCTTCACATTTTATAAACCATGATCTTCATATTACTATTGAATAATAACAGATATATGACATTTTATGCTATCTTTTCAAATGTAAGGGTTTTTTTTTTTTTTCTAATTTCTGACTATTTATGTAAACCCAAGTTGTGATGTCATAGTAAAAATAAAGATCTTGCAAATTTGTTTTCTATTTTTTCATCTGTATCTAATTTAAGTAACATAGGAGTGTCACTTTTGAAACGAAGTTTCCTATTTTTAAGTGGTTCTCATTCTCTGTTCTTTGGCATTACACTGTTTTTCACAAAGCCCTAACAAAAGTCACGTGAAACCACCCCATAGACAAAACCTTTTAGTATATGCGGAGACCGAGTGGGGACATTTGTGACTATTATAATCCTAAAGTAACGGGATGCCAGTAACGCCCCTTCATTCTTTGATTGGTCCAAGTGTTATCATACAAGGGTGAATGCTGTCTTTGATTCAAAATTTTGTAGTGATGAGTCTCAATGACGCTGGTAGAGCTAGAAGAACAGACCCGTACAGAAGTCTTCAATTAGTACTGGGCTAGCTGACTACTAACTATCGCATGTGGATCACAGGATGGGCTTAATTTAATAATAAGATACTTCAAGACTTTGAAATCAAGCGTATCGAAGACAAGTTCCATCGATAATAAGCGTAGATATAACGGTTGATTCATAAACTTGAGACCATCGCCCTATACTATAGAAAATATTATTTCCAAGTCGGCAATTTTTTGAAGCATCGTTCCGCCAGTTCCTCAACCCTTAGAAATAAAACACTACCGTAACCTAGGAGTGATGACTCGAACAACTCTCTTCCCATTATTATACTAACTACGGATTGATTGGCCAGATAGACTTTGCCAAAAACCAAGATGTGAGAGCAAATTTACTATTTGCTGCGACCATGAATAGCTTCTAAAATGACGATACAGTATACAGTCAAAACTATCGCCTGGACGTAAAAAGGAAAGAGCTACGTATAGATCTTTATAGGCACCATATTTTTCTTCTATAGCTCGTGAGTTTCAAAAAAACTTTTTGTTTGAAAAATTGGACAGTGCATCTTTTTTTACCAAGAACTTTGCACTGCAAGATGGTAGAAAATTCAAAACAACCATAAACGGTATCTATGGCAAAGGTCTGGAGAGGTAAAAATGGACCCCAAAAACTAAGGCGGTTAAAGACCACCGTAATGGCTAAGAAAAAAACAATAAATTCTGATCCTTGCTTGCTAGATTATAACGCAATAGTTACTGCGTTACTCAGTTCATAGCAGAGAAATAAGGAAGAATTTGACTTTCAAATCTTTACTAACTGCAGATTCGTGCTTATTTTTTATTCAGTGCATAATGCTCATTAACTGCTCTGGCCAATAAAGGGGAGAAGGACAAAAAACCGCTCTACTATCTGTTAGTGTATCATGAACTGTCTATAATTGGTTGGCAGAAATAAAATAATGCCGAAAATCTAGACAACAACTGAGAAATGTGGAAAAACAAAAATTGAACAAATAAACAAACAAAAATAAAATCAGAATTGCGGCATTGAAGCCTCTGGATAGGATCTTCTGCAGTTCAATGTTGGTATCAATATTACTGTCTGCCAGATTTTGATATAATTATGAGAAGGCACTAAATACTAGCTACAAATCCACTGGTTCTCATGTGTAGTTTTAAAACTAGCAGTTGTAAGACATCCGACTGGCCACCGGTCCGGTTGGTCACCACACGGCGCGCGGGAAAAATATGCCTATTTAGGCAGCTTCTTTTGCCTATCTAGTGTCTACATGATTGAAACCGTTGGGAAGACTAGTAGCAGCAAATCTTGTAAATAATGGTTTACGGCTTGCGGGCTTGATGCCAGTCTCGGGTATCGCCGGGTAAGAGGCTTGCACTAACAGCAAGAATTCACGGAATGGCTAGTTCTCACCCATGACAATCAATATACTTGAAAACTTGGTGAATACTGGTGATAGTGCACATTGATAGCAACTCATAATATTGACAGCAAGATACTGTTATATGAGCAATGCCCATTATATATACCAATAGCCAGGTTGCAGATCCTAGAATGTAAGCATTTTTGTCCGGGTGCCCAGACTTTGCAGCGCTTACGGAGCTATATCACAAGACAAGCAATAAAAACCCTATAAATATTAGATATCAACATGAAAGCTTTTTTTCTCATCATTTTAATTGGCCAATATACATATAAATAGTAAAGCTGCATGTTCCAAAGAGACCAGGATAGTTATAAATTATGAATGCAAAAAAAACAAAAAAACAACAACAAAAACAACAAACTTTAATAATAAGAAAGAAAAACATTAAATGGTTGTGTTTCTGTAGTCGATCTGCCGTGCAGTGTGTAATAAAATAAAGGCAATGATAAAGTTGATAGTTCTAACAAATTACACAGATCCATAATTCTGCGAGGAAGATTTGGGCATCAATGTGACTGTTTCTAAGGTTTCTTCATCTTCATTCGGCTGACTCTTGAGTGGTATGCTGGCGACCTTGCGCAGCTTGCTGCGTGAGTCTGATTCAAGGCTGGATGAGGCCTGAGCAATGCCCTCGAGCACGTCAGCGTCGTCCTCAAGGTCGCTAATACAGCTATCGTCAATCAAATCATACTTGTAACCGTTAATGATGCTTCCATTAGCATTATTAGCATGATGATAGTGGAAATGTGGCGTTGTGGGTAAAAAGTTTTCTTCTTGCTCGTCTGAGTACACAAGCCATTGAACAAAAATTGTTAGGTCAAAGATGACAGTTCCAGCAGCTCCAAGCAAGAACGGCAGCTCATTTAGCAAAAACTGACTCTTGGTCTGTCCAAGGGGGGGAGGTGCGAGTAGAATCGAAAGAGAGTATGTAGTATTGCCCGTAAGCGCGGCCAGAAAGAGCATGATCGAAGTTCCAGACGTGGACTTGCGCTTGTAATTTTTGTAGATTTGTGGCAGACGCGATGTGAGATAACAGCAAGCGCAGAACCAAGAAATCACGGTTCCAATTGTGTGAGAGGAAGCGAAAAGCACCGAAATGGCGTTTCCTGCTGTCGCGACTGAAGCTGTCGAAGATGGCGCTGATACCGGAATTGGAGCCGCACGAACCTTGCTAAAAGATGCTAAGAATGAGGATGTGACAAGTGACCTGAGATTGTTAAAAGAAGACGAGCGCGCCGTGGCGGGGATAGAGAGGGGCTTGGTGGTTTCTATAGCCACGTGATCGTTGGAGACAACTTTGATGTGATGGTGGCTATGTGACTTGTGCATGCGATGAAGCTTTTGGAGCTTGGTGTAATAATAGAACTGACCAGTGAGCACCAGATCTACACAGAGATAGTATCCCGCGAGGACAATCTGGAAAGGCATTTGGCCAGTGAGCAGCGAGCCTACAAAGTTTGTGAAGTCGCCAAGAAACCAGTTGGCAAGAAATCCGAGTGATAGACCTTCGACCGACTTGTTCTTGTGATTTTCTATAATCTGAGGAAGCTGAGCTCCAAGCCAAGCAATGACGGAGATATAGCCAAAGGTCCAGGAGAGTGCTGCTTGGTGTGAGTATATGCAGGAGCCGGTAAAATTGGCGATCCAGTGGACAAGAGGCTGGCCGTCGGAAGAGATCAATGGACACCCATTGAGAGTGGAGGATGTAGAGTTCATGATGGAGAGTATGCAGATGTAGATGATGAAGAAGAAGGAAAAGAAGAAGAGTAAAAGAAGAGGTAAGAGAAATAAAAGATACAGATATCTAAGATATCTCAGTTATCTCCAAACTACCAAGGCTCAGTTGGAATGGCTCTGACTGATTTGACAGCCCAAGCCAATTAAGGTTTGTGCGGGTAATAGATAAGAAAGACTCACTATAGGGCAAGGGGTATGATATCATGCATAGAACGGTGGGGCTAAAAGGGTGGCCACGTGAACACACTGTCACAGGCGCAGGGGAAACAAAGTGTCCATTATTTGTGTTGCTGTGGCTGGTTCAGGCTACAACGGAGTTGAAAGGCCGGACCAATAGTCAGACAGGTCATGGCGGTTGCTACTATTTCGCAATTCCAATGTCTACTCTAGAGGGACTTGATCTGCACCGTTAGAACCGAGCCACTAAATGGGGGTCAAAATTATTTTAATCCTTCTGCTGCTACCGAGTTCTGTTTGTAACTGTTTGATGTAAGAGCGGTATACTGATTATCTATCTATTTCTGTTGCCACTATGTCTGGCCAGTGCCTTTCGCAGTACAAAGGATCGCATACCATCGGTTATTGCACACTGCTGTACTACCAGCCGACAGGCAAGAACAAAAATAAAAGGCTGCGACGATCAATTGGCTAAATGGTAAAATAATTACAAGAAACATTAGCTCTGCATTTCTGGTGCAGGCCTGTTTGAGTGCCTTCGAAGCGTATCCCATCAGAATAAATCTCGGCAGTTCCTAACTAGTTGATAATAACCAATCATTAAATAATGTTTTACCGACGACTTATTGGGATACTTAAAAGGACAAACAATAACACCCCAATGGCCACTGCCAGCTCTCACTACTAATAGTCATAACCGATATAATGTTCCTTATTGGAGTGATGCTACTCGATCATTACAAAACCCAATAAACAAGTGTTTTATGATAGACGATTTGAAGAGATGACACTTTGTCAGTTGCTACAATGAAAGTAGATTGTTCGTTCTTTAAATGTGGATGGAAAGAAGAGCAAAGAAGAGCACAGCGAACATTGAAAAACCAGGTAGCCCCATATAAATTTTACATGTGTGTATGATTACTCTACCAGTAGCTGACAAATATTACTGCTTGTTCCTATGGTCCTGTGTCAGGAATGTTAGACTCTGATGTAGATCATAACAAACTGCCACTTCAGACATTCATCTATAAATAATCTTAAAACTTTTTTCCAGATCAAAAAAAAACTATATATATTTTACCAGAGCATAACTTCACAAAACTGAGCATGGGCCCGAGCCAGCGCTTCCATACGTTACAGCCTGAAGCTTTGCCAATAAAACTATATGCATCATAGTAATCTAGTTTGAAACAGCTTGATTCATCACAGATACTAAACACTTGAACGCGACGCATTGATAAATATGAAGTTTTCAACCAAAGTAATGAAATAGACAAAACCTAAGGTTTCACCAAAACTTTTTTCTACTCATCAAAATTGTAGTAGAGCTGCATTCATATGCCCAGCTACTATTGGCTCTTATATTTCCTGATCTGTTGATATTTATTTTTTGAAACCAACAGAATTATATGTCTTGGTCATCTTTAATCTAGTTTGAATCCTGCTCTATTATATTCGAGGGTAGCTGTAGAACCATCATAGAAGTAGTCGCATACGCCTCATGTATCTTATCATCCATCTAGCGAGTCTAGTAGATTCATATTACCTAACCCTTTAAACAAGACAGTTTATTCTATTGAGTTATCTGTCTAAATATCTATTTCTTATTTCTTACTTCTCATCATTGGTAAGCGATGAACCTAACCCGCATAAGGTGATTAGTTAAAATTAATGAATTACTTCTGGGGACTCTTCTAGCCATATTCATTAAGGATATGATTATGAGCCCCCTAACTAGACCTTCTGTTTTACAACTAACTTAAGATACTTGAAATTGTGTGTTAATAGTCTTCAGCAGTATTATTAGTTTAATGTTTTTGAAATTTCATGTCTTCTTTGTATATCGTTTTGTTTTGTAATTTTATGTAACTATTTGATGTAAGGACAATAAACTGATTATCTATCTATTATTAGTTTATCCATATATTTAATCATAACTTTTCTTTTAAATTAAAAGTCCCTCATTACATAATAGTTTGTTCCAAGATGTCATGAAAATTGGGTACCTAAATTAGATCCAAAAAAAGTACCTCAGTGTTAAACTATTAAAATTATTGTGAGAATATAAAAAAAAAAAATTTAAATAGAATTTCAATCTCGTATATCTACATTTTGTTCGAGGTTCATAAAAAGTCGATTATTTACATACACATGCACTGATTTTCGATACACTGTTTGTGCTAACAAATGATTGCGATTTCTACTTTATTCTACACTATGGCATTATCCCGATATGATATTTCATTGAGAAAGGGCAGTATATTTTGAATCTCCAACCAATGCAAAATGTGTGCACATTAAGTACAAAAGACACGCACCAAATAGGCTAGAGTTGTGTACCTACTAGGGGTAAATATCTTTGAGTAGTTAATTTCAATTAGATGAACAATTAAACTTACTGTGTTATATAACTAATTGAGTGTGAACACCTAAATACTCCGTTCTGTTAAACAAATGTGATATTTTTGATAACACATATTTTTGTATTTCTAGAATAGTTCAAATGAAGTTAGAGTAAACGCATAATACTCTCAAGGGTTCTGAAAAAAAAAAAGGTTTGGAGCAAATTGAAGCCTTGGATATCTCTAACTTACATTACGGAGTGAAGGGGCTACTTTTGATTTTAGTCTCATCAAGAATGGCTTTCATTGAAAACGGTTTTTTTATCTTGATATTTTTTCAAGAGTTTTAAATGTTAATTTGTGGAACGTATCTGCAAGGTTATGATGTTTGACCATCCATTTAGGTTTGATATCTACTGTAAGATTTGCTGCATCTGTGTAACCCTATGCCATGGTCTGCTTCTCAGTAATCCAGAAATACCAATAACTTTTTGATATTGAGAACAGATCAAAAGAAATTTGATTCCAAATGATTCCAAATTTTGTTGGACAAAAATGTCTCCTGACAATATACCCTTGAAGTAACTGGCTTAAGTTGCTCTGGGCCTGTTTGTAGCGTGCCTGTGCTTGTGATTGAAAGGACTCAAGACAGCCTGAATTCCATCGTCAGCCGCAAGGGTACTCAGCAGTAACCCCGTAAACTGGCTTTTAATGGAACAGAAAACTTGAAATAAGTTTTATTAGGACATAGATTTCCGCTAGTGCTAAAATAGTAAACTCGGCATAAACTCCTGATTGCATTGCAGGCCTGTATGTTCTGGGACAAGTATCCCACCTAACATTAGGGACAGTAAGGTTGGCCTGCTTTTTGTAAGCAACGGTTGTATTGCAAGAAATGACCTGATAGAGAATACAACCTGGTCTCAGACCACTTGGGGTCAATGCTTATATTTTCTTTTACCAAAAGGGGAACATGACCCCAAAACCTGTATGCAAATGAAAAAAGTACAGTAATTGAAAGAAAAGGAGTTATATACATAAGTAACTATGATCTTCAAGACTTCAACGATAGTGCTACTGAGACTAAAATCACAATATACAGGGATGGTTTATTAGCTCTATCTTTGAGGTCACAATAAAACGTATTCTAGACAGTTTAGGCCAAAAAAGAAAGATAAAAGCTCAAAAATTCTTGAAGAGAATGCGTATGATCTATTAATGACCCCCTGGGCTCGAGTTGAAAGCCCAAAGTTGGCAATTAAAAAACTAGATTGGATGGATTTAGCTGGTTTTAGATTTCAATCTCAAAACGTCGAAATTACGACTGTTTTTGTTTTCAAGTATTATAGGGCCATAAATGTTTATATATTTTCTATTTTGAGATATCCAGAAAGGTTGTGTATTTTTCGTAAACCCCAGCTCTATATAACTGAGAAGAAAAAAGTACAAAAATATAATTTTTATTAAAAGCATGGAATAACTATCTGTTGATTGCTGTATATTTGCTCGAGCCTTCCAAGTCAAGTTTGAAGTGAATGGTCACATAGACTGACAAAAATTTGGAAGATGCTCAATAATCATTATCAGAAACCATTAATATATTTGCTCAGCCTCAGCTAAATCGGTCTTTTCAGATAGATGTAGATTCTTAAATCATTTGAAATATCCTAATATTGGCTGCTTTGGTATATGTTATGCTATCCTCTATTGAAAACTATATATCAAGTACGCACTATAGTTTTTGTTTATAAAATTCACGTACCAAAAATACCTGTATGTATTGCATCTTGCAGATAATCTAGCAACTCGACAATCTGACAACGAACTCTAGGTACTCAGGGTCAAAAACTCAAAAAGAAAAAAAAAAACCAAATGTGAAAAAAAAGCAGACTTAGAAAAGAAAACAAGGAGAAACTTAAAAAGAAAAATACAAATAGTTAAGAAATATAGTGCCCGCATACTAGTTCATCCTGGCCTCCCTGGCTCAAATCTATTATGTGACCGAGCCCATGTGTACATGGGTACATGCAAGTGTGACAAAACCTTCGATCGAGATCTTTTTGCTCGACTGTCAATCTGTCAATCATGGATGGGAAACGACATCATGGGGATTTTTAAACTTTATTCAGCTACAGTCATGAGAACCGTAATCTTTTGCAAAGCTGGAACAGATGGATGGAAGTTGAATGCTACCAAGTCCGATTCAACATAGGAAAATCTCATATTTCAACTAGACCATAGGCATAGCTAGAAAACGATAGGTGAATACGGAAACAAAAAACGTATACGAGCCAATGGTTTAAAAACCTGACGGCTCTTGACTGAAAATTCTGAAATACAAAATTAAGCACAAAAGGAATCAAAATTGACAAAGTTGGCCAAGCCTCTACAGTTACATAACTACACAACTTGAATCGGAGTTTTGACTAAAGCTTCAAACAAGTTTTGTATCTGCCTAAGGGCCAGGGTAGTAGAGCCTTGCTGCCATACACCCCCCTAGTCAAGCGGTTGATCAAAATGCGACTGGGAGTTTAATGTTTAAAGTAACGGAGATGAACATACTTTAATATATATTCAACCATAATTCTACTCATGCGGTTTGCTGTTTGAATGGGATAATTTACGCAGAGACATTGAAATATCATGGTATCAACGCATGAGATGATATATAGATTTTGTAAAGAAAATAACTAAAGGCTGCTGATGTATTTAGAGAACATAATATTTCACGTTTATAGGCTGAACTCTACTTCTTTCTTGCACGCAATTACTTTAAAATGTATATAAACATCTCAATTCAAAGAAATGAAATAACTCTATGATACTGAGTAAAGATTTAATTTTGTAGATGTGGTGTACATTTACCTACCTCATGTTGGTATGTCAATTAAGGACTGTAGGAGCACGGAGGCCGCTACCGTAATCAAGGATGAAAGTCGATAGTTAGGAATAGAAAATCTGCTTATTGGACAAGATATAGTTACCCACTTCGAAAATTATTTACATTGACACTTCAGATTCAAATCAATACTACAAAAATAGACTAGATGTTTACTATCAATTTTTTTTGTTAATGCTAGCGGGTTTATATGTGCCATACTTTGATGAGGTTTTGACTACAAGACACATTGAAGGTTCTGATTGCTGAACTAAGCCGCTCGTCGGTAACTATGCACGTATTAGGTGACTAGAGTATACACTATGCATTATGTTGGCCCTGGCCCTGCTTAACTATGCATCGAAAGTAGGCATTTTTTTGTACATTAATACATGAACAAATGTATATAGATTTTCTAAATAACTTTTTCTTTTTTACTACGCTTACACATTTGTAAACTAAAAACAGAGCAATAAAGAAAACAGTAAACAACCCCAAAAAAAAATTAAAAAAGAAAAAAGAAAAAAGAAATGATAGAAGTCAAAAGAAATGAAAAAAAAATACATGATAGATCGCTAGGAGAGACCAGAGAAAAAGAAAAGATTACAATGATATGCAAAAACAATTGATACCGTCAAGAGGATACATAAGTGATTAACTGTGGTACAGCAAGCTGAACTTGTGTTCAAAAGCAGGCTTTATGTAAACATTCTATTATGAAAATCCTCATGAAAAAAATAGTCTTTTGTATTCTCTCATTGTTTAATTTTATTTGATATGGAGGGAGTTTTTTTTTTTTTTTTTTAATTTTTGTGTTTCTCAAAATCTTACCATAGACATCATTTTTTATTAATATGAATTTTTTTTATTTATAAAGGATAGTTTTCTCAATGTTAATATCT
>Ga0160505_100923_pt1 | contig 14823 bp, 8 predicted proteins | sample DIDeMG_FD_108225 | JGI IMG/M metagenome (GOLD analysis project Ga0160505, IMG submission 108225) | Enriched chicken feces microbial communities from UW Madison campus, WI, USA - DID2874_E49_Stillage MG | ecosystem: Host-associated > Birds > Digestive system > Large intestine > Fecal ... | reverse complement strand
TTAACTAATATAAATTGGCCAATTTTTTTATATTTTGTGTTTTTTTTGATTTTTTTGATTTTTTTTTTTTTTTTGTTTTTTGTTTTTTTTTTGTTTTTTTTGTTTTTTTTTTTGTTTTTGATTTTTTGATTTTTGTGTTTTTTGTGTTTTTATGATTTTTTTGATTTTTGTAATTTTTGTGATTTTTGTGATTTTTGTGATTTTTGTGATTTTTGTGATTTTTGGCGGGCGACAGAGGGGAAATCCAAAACCGATCGAGGAGGAGAAGACTAACGAGCCTTTGCTAATGGCAGTCACCATACAAGAAAATATAAATGCACCAGGCCGAATATAAAAAAAAGGTTAGACAAGCCTAAATAGTAGTTCCTATCTTCCCCCACATTTGGTATCGATAAGATGCTTGATAGTAGTCAGACATGTCTCATACTGATACCCCGTACTGTTATGATAGTGTCGATAGGAAAGCAATAAGGGCTGGCTCATGTACGGTGCTAGGGTTGTAGGGATGCCTAAAATATGGGGTAAAAAGAGCAACCACCCGTCAAAGCCAAAAAAAAGGTTAAAGATTGCAAATATATTAATAATAAAAGAAAAAAGAAAAATTGATATTTCCCAGTCCAGCTTCTAAAGTTAACCAAGTTTATAATGTGTACAGTCATTCATTGATACTCTTTTGCTCATCTCGTCTCAACGCTACGTCGACTGAATCCTGGGGAAGTTTCTTGGTATAAACACGCCACGTAAACTGCACCAGATCATCTCAAGCGCCTAACGAGTTTCATCAATTACCGTCATTTGCTGATTGCATATGCTATCGACAAAATAAAATAATCTTAGTTGGTTTATCTAAGACTGTTGAGGTTTTAAGGGATTACCCCAGTAGCACTGATATATTGTGATATCCAATGAAAAAATGTACTTGGTTTCTTATTTTAGCTAACTCATTTGGTTATAAATGGTGAAAAGCTTTAGGGATGCTTTATGAAAAGAACTAAACAAAATCCAACCTTCATGCTGATACCCATAATCACAACTTATTAAAAAGAAAAAAGAAAAAAAGAGGAGGGGATTTTGAGGTCAGTAGTGCTTTACCAATACTAGTATTAATAATTTCTACAATAGATAGAGCAAACTAGATATATGAAATTTATGAGGTAAAGTAGCATTGTAATGCTATAGCTAAAAAGACTTGTACCTTTAACCACGATAGTTATCACAATAACTAATTTTTTTTTTCTTTTTTAAAAAATACACGCTTATCAAGTCTCATTAGCATGCATATCATCATCTCTTGATGTAAGCGCAAGGCTGAATCTTTTTTAACTTCAATGTGGTCGTTGCTTCTTGTGCAACTATGTATTAAACCCCGTCCCTTTTATGATTAGCGATCGGTAATCCGCGAACCCGCCCAAAATCATGAAATCACGTTAACTACTACATTGGTATCCTTCAATGTTATACGTACTTAATTACAGTTTTCTTTTATAATTTTTTTTTAAAAAAAAACAAATAACAGGGTATCAGGCTCTTAGAAAAAATAGGTATTTGCCGATCAGAAGAAAAAAGAGTTGAGATCTGTCATTGTTGCTGTTGCTTACTTCTGGGTACTTTCCAGTATTAACAACATTGACTTTACTGACAAAATAAATGTCTGAGAACAACTAACATGCAGACATCCAAAACCTTGTATATTGTAAAGTTGGCTTCCGAGAGTTCACGAGAGTAGTAAATGCAATACATTAGACATGTCCTTCTATATTTTGTTGACTTTTGCTGTCAGGTCAAAATGATTATGTCGGTAGCAATAGTAAATCTCTTTAACAGACGCACTAACTGGATTCTCAAAGAACATGACCAATTGAACAAAATCGCTCTTATTTGTATCGTGAGGGTGAAAATAAGCACAACCTAGTCAATCCCACTACTTGTCAACAAGAAAACTCAACATTTGAAACGGCTGACATGAATACGTGTACATCTCGATAAAGAGTTATCGAGCATTATCGTGGAGAATATTGTAGAGAATAAGAGTCAGAGGCTCCGTTGTTGTTGTGAGTGATTCGCAGTTTCCCCTAAATTAAGGTCAATCGTCACATTTACTGATAGGTCTTTGTGTACAAGACACTTTTCTGGCAGCTGTTGGACACTATACAGAATGTAGCGTTTTGATGGCAGCATGAATCTAATGAGTGGTGATTTGGCACACAGAAGGTCAGGACAATGACGGGAGAGGGGGAAAGAAGGGGTGGGGCGGCTTGACCCACTTTGGTAGTAATTTAGTGCGTGTACTGGAGAAGGTTTACCTAAACCTTATTGTCTCGGCAATAAAACTGTGGAAGAATTGCTTCCTCGGCTTCTAACTTAAAAAATTACCATTTTAACTGCCGGTGAACATTTGGCCCTAAACAGTCGAAAAGAAAAAAAAAAGAAGGTTAAATTACACTTTATTCTCATAACAGCAACACCAACAACAATATACGCTCTTATTAAAAGTAAGCAAACCTTGTGGGATTTTGTTCACTTTGGGTAAAAAGCGGAGAAAGAACCCGTCAGATATCAACTATTGCTGTCAACTCTTGTACCTAATTACTACTACAACCACTTCAAAGCTATGCAAAAAACTAGTAAAAGAAAGTACAGACCCTATTAGTGAATCTATAATAACAGATGTAAAAAACATTAGAGTGAATAAATCAAATAGTAGTAACAACGACAACAACAACTTCTCGCTTAGTTTAGAATTGAGAGTGGCCTTGGCCGAGGCCAATCGTCTAAGTAATGAGTCTAGGCTGATTAACGAACAAAAGTCCCAAGTTTTGCTTGAAGGGTTATATAATAGATCACTGCCTTTAACTTGAGTGTTTGTATGCCCGAATGAAGCCTGCGCTAAGGCTTCCATGAGGATTCACCAATACTTCCACTGATATGAATAATATGCTTAAGCCGAAAAATAGTCTTTAAGAGTCTGTTCTTATTGGCCATAAAGTACTGACATGAAATAGAATTGATGAACACTATTAGAACCAATGGTAACCGTGATCATCCAGCCAGCTTCGTTACAACCAATGTGTGTGGTGAGAACACAATTTCATACATCGTATAAGAACCAAAATTCTTTTCATCATTAGTTTTATATGCTCTCTAAATTCCATATTGATGAACTAATTTTAACGAGACTTGTGGTAAGTTGATCCTGGTCAATTCAAAAATAGACATACACTTGCTGAGGCAGCTTACCGGGCCTCCACAACGAGAATGCCTTGCGGCTTATGAAAGAATCCCGGCTCTCCCGAGTTTTAGCGCCTACGGGTACAAATGCGCTACAAATCACCCCAGACCCAGGTAAGCCAGGTGTCTTCTCAGTGTATAATTACGTAGACACCTAATTAAACCAGATATTACATACAGACACCTGCTGTACGGCTTTACATCTAAAACCCCCTCATTTTAGTCAGCCATTTATTGACTTCTATGCATTTTCTATTTTTGCCTAGGGTTTAGAAATGTTTCTATAGTTTGCTTCCTTTTTAAAGTAAAAAAAAAAAAAAAAAACTTGAGTCATGAAACAGTAATATGAACATATTGTGTTGGTATTTATGACAAAGAACAGGGAGATTCATTAATACTCAAGAATATGATTTTTTCTTGGAGTGTTTCAAATCTCCCTTCAACATTTCTTCATGTATTCCATGTTAACATGAATTAAAAAAAAAGCATTGACGTTTTTGAGAAATTATCTATTTGTGCACTGTTTCTATTATATAGTCCACGCATTATCATGCCAGTAATTCTAAATCAGGTTTAACGCTTATTTTCATATATATCACAAACCCAAAAACATAAATAAAAAAGAAAGCAAAAATATTTTTTTCTGTAAAGTAATTTTTCGATGACTCGATATAGCTCAATAAGAATTCAGTTAATATTCTGTTTGCCACAGGGAGAAAACTATATCGCTTTTTTATACTCTTTTGGAAACCGCCCCCTAAACCCAGCCATGTTACGTTGGAGGGATCTCTTTGTAGGCATTCTTTAAACCCTCTTGAGCCAGAAGCCAAGATATATTTATCCACAGCCTATCACGACTTATGGCATAAGGTAATAAATGACAAACTATATCAAAATAGAAACCCCCGGAATAGAGAAATTAGCTAATGGTAAAGAATAGTTGAAAGTCCAACGTAGGTAGAAACATCTAGATCGTACCCTACAGCATAATAATTGGTCAATTTGGTTAGAATTAAAAAGAAATGTCGCCACCTAAACCAGATATTTCCTTTTCTTTGCGGGGAGAAAACTAACTTGTTATCAAAGAGGGGGTTTGTTTAGTTATCTATTTTAAGTGATTAGATTATAGATTAACACATAATTGATGGTATGATGTGTATTATTCTCTACCTTCGGGTGCCATCATTCAAGTATCGTTTCTGTATATCAACAAAAATATATAAGTAAATACTTTTAAACATGGGTGCTTTTATCGTTTATCATCTAACCTACTTTAAAAATTTGTAGATTTGCTAGTATGTAACAGCGTAACGTGACAAAACCAAGTTGAAAGAGGACAGACCAACTGTAATCGTCGGAACCAGGTTGAGGCCATTATTTGATACTCTTTTTGTCTACAGAATTTGTAAAAACCCCATAAATTTTAATATTCATCATCGGCTGGGCCATAGTAATTTTTTGAAAGCGACGAGTCTTTTTTTTTTTTTGGTGGTATCTGTAACGAGTACTTTTAAATTCGACGAAAGAAGAAAAATGATTGGATATAAATCTTTATAGAATCTAATAAGACAACCGAGGGTTACCAATACACAACACTAGATAGATAATCAGTTTATTGTCCTTACATCAAATAGTTACAAATAAATTATAAAAGAAAATGGCAAACAGTAAGGTCACAAATTTCAAAATATTTTTCTCTACAAGACTGGCAAGATAGGGGTGTCAACGCTCCACACAATACTAAACATCATAAGTTAGTTCTAGATAGCAGGCCTAGTAAAGGGCTCTTAATCACACACTTAATGAGTTGATTGCTAGAAAAATCCCCGCAAGTACTCTGCAAATATTATTTAACAATTGGGTCAGGAGAACACACTCAATCAGCTTAGGGTGTTAGGCTCCTCGTTTATACTGGTGCTAGGAAACGGAAAAAGGAAATAGATGTCTAGACAGATACAGTCACCCAGCAAATGTTTCCAAAAACTTGGGATGCGTAGTCTAATATCCCACCCCTTCTTTACAGCCATCTAAGTCATGCCTTGCACATCTTTACAGCGTACAACTTCAAATAAAACTACTAAGCCGGAGTTATAGCTATTTCAACGTGGAATTATAGTTGGCTGATATATTTCCGGCAAGAATAAAAGCTGATATTCAACGTGCAATGGATTTGCCTTATTCAACAATAAATACCACCATTGTAAAATATAAGACCTCTACTACAGGAACCAGCTCTCCCCGCTCCGTATGGAAAAAAATAATTTCTGATACTGATGAGCAATGAATTCATTTCCCAGTCAAGGAAATCCCTTTCTGAAAATAGAAAATATCTGAAAATAACTTGATAAGCCTATTTTCCGGATATACTTTTGGCCATGTGTTGAAAAATCGTGGATATGGTCATTGAAAAGCGCAAAAAAGAACTCAGTTAAATAAATACATAGCCAAATCACGCTATCAATGGGAGTTTACCCGTAATGATTGGATATATGGGCAGTGGAGCAACATTGTTTAAAGTAATGAATGCTCTTTTGAGCTTGGCAAAGAAAAGACAAATCAATGAGTGTTGCGACTCAACCACCAAAATGAATAATAAAAAAAGTACATTGTTCCTTATACAAAAAATGCAGAAATATCAATTCTGGTTTGGGCGACAATATGGGGTGGTGATCATCCAGAAATCGACCGAATTAAAAAAGGATAAGGAATTTGCTCAACAATAATATATTCTACAGTTTTATTTGCAAATTATTAAAGATTACCCACCTGTAATATGGGAACCAGATATAGAGCTTATGCACAATAATGCTTTTTATTCATAAAGTTGGTATCATTAAAAATTGGTTTGATGAGAATGTTATTCCTCTTGTTGACTGACCCCCATACTCACCAGATTTGAACACTACTGAGCATGACTAGGTTAAACTTAACGGACGTATCTATATGCATCATTCAGATCTTGCATCTTTTGATGGTACTAAAAAGTAATTAAAAGAGCAGTTTCATAAGATGGTTGAGGCGCCATGAGAGGGATTAGGCTATGATTATTTTAATCCCTTGATAAGATCCATGTAAAGCTGTGTTAATGCAGTTTTAGAGGCTAAGGAATGGTATAAAAGCTGTTAATATGAAATAGAGTATATATTATTATTTATATGACATTCGGTTGGTTATCAAGAAATTAAATATGTTATTAAAATTTTTTTTTTGATATCTGATTGTTTTGTGTAAAATTATGCTGCTTCTATTTGAATTTCACATATTGTTTTTTTGGGAAATTTCTAATACTGTTGCTGGGCGATGTAACTTAATACAATACAGCTAAGTCCTGTCTTAAGGGTTAGGCGACATGAATCTTCCAGACTTACTAGAGATAGAATATCATTGGTGGTAAAGAATAAGACCAAGATATATACTAAGAGTCAATGGACTTATGAATCCAACTCCGTTACACACGAGTTCGTGTTGTTAACTGTATCACAGTCAATGCAGCGACTTTTTTCTTGACTTTAAAACATAGATATATTTGTATTATATTAAAACAACAACATTTGAAACTGTTTGCAAAAAGGCAATTCTCAACCCTCAAGGTCCTCGGCTTTGCCGCTCTTCAGGGCTAACGCATCTTCCTCATCCTCATCATCAACTGCAAAGTTAACCTCTTCTTCTTTAGTCTCATCACTACCATTGGTGGCAGCGGCCTCGGTCTCAGAAGTCTTTTCAGCAGTCTTCTTCTTTGATGGTCTGTCAGTGATACCACGTGCCGTCAAATAATCAAAGATGGGATCACCCCGGAAGCTATCGATAAAGGCAAAGAATCCGTGGAATACATTCTCTTTAGCCTCTTCAGTGTAGATCTTATCGTAAATATGCTTGAACTTGAACGCCTCGACCTGCTCCTTGTACTTGTCAAAGCTGATGCCCTCGTAGCCAAATCCGCCCAGACGAGTATTGTACGCATCATATACGGGCTGCTCAAGCAGGAGACCCAAACTGGGGGCCTTGGGAATGTTGATACGGGGCTTGTTGAATGCCTGCGTGATACGGTCTAGGGGACAACCGGTACGCACAACAAGCGCCACCATCGCAACCATCTTACGGATTTGGTGCAACATGAAACTCTGACCGTGAATCTTAATTGAAAGCCACTCAGTGTTGTTGATGATGAAGGGGTCCGACACTGTCAGCGACTTCATGTAACGCTGGGCACTGGCATCATTGAAGTCCTTACCAATTGTAAAGTTGTGGAAGTTGTGGCCACCCTCGTACACGCGGAAGGCAGTGCGGATCTCCTCAAGACGCTTTTCATCGATACGGAACGCGCGGCGCGCGGCATTCTCAATAGTCCGGATCTTCTTGAACAGCACCGAAAGCTTCTCAGTCTCGGGCTTCTCAGCAGCAACAGCGGGCGCTTCAGCATCCTCAGTAGTGGTAGCTACAGCCTCGTCACCAGTCTTCTCCTCAGACTTGGTTTCTTCCGACTTGGTCTCCTCAGACTTGGTTTCCTCCGACTTAGTCTCCTCAGGCTTTTGTGGCTGACCTGAGCGACGCTTCTTCACGTCCTCAAGCTCCTGGTCCTCGACAATCTTTTGTGTACGTTTCAAGTCCTCTTCGCTAACACCAGCCTCGGCAAGTTGTCGTCGCACATCGGCCCAAAATGCCTCGCCGACAGGATCAGCCCGGGCAAAAGCGCCGGCCTCTGGGTTCTCGGCGTTGGCATCGCGGATGCGCTGGGCCAGAGCACTTTCGGGCTTGGGCGGCAAAAACGCATAACTAGGGATCAGATACTCATAGATACGACTACCGCACATCTTTCGGCACTCAAAGGCCTTGTTGGTGCGGGTAATACCCCACAGGCGGATTTGTTCTGGCAGATTGGCGTTGATTTTGTCGACGATGTCCTCATCCTCAATGATCAGTTTAAGTGAAACAACGTTGCCGGCGGCGTGCACACCCTTGTCAGTACGGGCAGCACGCATGAAAGAAGACTTCTTGGGGTCATTGGCATTGTCCTTGGATACAGCGCCAGCGGCAACGAACGCTGAGAAAAGGTCGCCCTCAATGGTCTTCTCGGGCGGGTTGACCTGCATACCGTGGTAACCGGTGCCGCAGTAACCAATCAAGCACGCAACCTTGCGCTTGGGTCGGCGCGGATCACCGGATCCCTCAAATGGCTGGCGGGTCTCCTTGCCCTCGGCCTTATCGGCATCCTCAATATTGCGGTTCAATCGCTTAGCCTTGACCTCCTCTGACTTTTTCTCAAACTTGCGTTTTTTCGAGTTGCGACTGTCATTAGCGCGGGGTCTGTTCCACTTGCCCTTCTGCTTGTATCTATCGTTGTTGTTGCCTGCGCTGTTCTCACCGGTCATAATGTCGTTTGTAATGTGGTGGTTTTTCTATCTACTTGTCGAGCGGTGACGCTTTGGTTTTTGAAAAGATTCCAATGGCTATTATGATGTCGGGGTGCTACTTTGCCAACCTTGAAAAAAAAATTTTTATTCCTCCCAATCTTTTGACCCAACCCTGATTTCCACAGCCTTTCCTCCAAGCCAGAAATTTTTCATCGTCCCAAAACTTTTTTCAACATCTCCAACTTGGCCTATACAAACCGGCATACACACACATATATATATATATACACGAATCACCATGAGACCATTAACCGAAGACGAAACCAAGGTTGTTTTTGAGAAGCTTGCCAACTACATTGGCCGCAACATTGCCAACCTCATCAACCGTGCTGACGAACCTTACTGCTTCCGCATTCAAAAGGACCGTGTTTACTATGTGAGCGAGAACATTGCACGCTATGCTGTTTGCGTTGCCCGTCACAACCTAATGTCCCTTGGTACCTGTATCGGCAAATTCACCAAGACCGGCAAGTTCCGTTTGCACATCACCGCCCTTGAGCTGCTGGCACAGAACGCCAAGCTTAAGGTCTGGATCAAGCAAAATGGTGAGATGCCCTTCCTGTATGGTAACCACGTTCTCAAGGCCCATGTGGGTCGCATGAGCGAAGATGTGCCAGAGCATACCGGTGTTATTGTTTACTCCATGAATGATCATCCCCTTGGTTTTGGTGTCACTGCCAAGTCGACGGTTGAGACGCGGAGAGCGGAGCCCACTGCCATTATCACTTTTAGACAAGGTGATGTGGGTGAGTACCTCCGTGATGAGGACACTCTTTTTGCGTAAACGCAGCTGGATAGATATTGTATTTTTTTTTCTTTTTGTATTCTTTTATATTGCTTTTTTCTATTAAATTATTCTTGTTTGTTTTTGAGTTATGAAAAAAAAAAATTATAGCTTGAAAGACTTGACTCAAGCTCATCAATTAGTAAAAATCACTTCTTTTCAACACTTTGCGATCTATATGCTTGTGTTATACCAGGATTGAAATACTTTATAGTATTTTTTTTCTTCTTTTTTCTTTTGTTTTTCATTTTATCAGGTCTTCGTTTAAAGAACAAGAACTTTGGATGCTTCGATCTATGACAAGAACAAAGCAGGACTAGTAGATCACGCCTTAAAAGTGGACTGTATCAGACTTGTGAAAGTTAACTAGAAGGCCTATGCTAATATTTTGAAAACCAAAAAAACAACAACAATGAATAAACTTATATGCTCCAAAGATAAAGGCTCTAACTTATAAACAGCTTTAGTCTATTGCTCTTCATCAGTCTCTGTAAATGCTACCGGACTGGTCGAGTAAACCTCAATTTCAAAGGACCCATGGCCACATTCCATACGCTCAATAAGACATACATAAACCGTGCCAGGTTGTAACTGAACGCCATCAAGATATACTCCAAATGGATTATCCGTAAACTCATTGTTTGTGTAGAGTAACCGGTTTGACACAAGTTCAAACACACTCACTCGCAGATGCGGCCGGTAAAAGGCAACTTTGCCCGCCGCAGCAAAGCCACTACCTGCAGTCATCGCGGTACTATCTTCACTAAATTTTGTTTGCGTGCGGAAATTGGCCGTGGCGGGGAAATTGACCTGGAACCGAACCTTGCGTCGCGAACCACCGTTCCAATCAAGCTGGACTGTGCGCTTAAAAAGTCCTGCATTGAGCTCTGGCAACCTGGTAAGCTCAAATTTGCCGCTTCCACGGCCAATTATTGTAAATGATCCCTCTACATCGGGCTCAAACATGGACACAATAATAAGATAACTTGTGGGTTTCAGTGTGACCATAGACTTGGACATAATACTACCAATGCGGTATTCGCCACTTGTTCCCAGTACACGCATCTTTTGTGGATTACGTGACTGTACCTCGTCCGCCATGTATAAACGGTAGTTTATTGGGTGTCCTGAGTCCGATGAGACCATAAGCTTGAAGCTTTCGACAGGGAAATCTGGGCTTACTTTAAGCATGAACCGCGGATTGTTGAGGTAGCTATCATTAGCCCACGAACCACCACATGTATTGTCAATTTTGCTCCACTTGCCATCAATAGCTAGCTTGTAAGGCAATTCTTCGCGTGCCTTAATCAGAGATATTGGTAAAAGTGAATAAGCCATGAGACTGAAACGTAACGAAGAATATTGTTTTGAGGTGTTTTCTGTACTAACTACAGAGTCGCTGTCTGTAAACTCATTCGCAGCCACAACAACGGTGTAGACTGCATCCGCGGGGATTGTGATTTTGAGAAGATAATGCAAAGTGTTTAAAAACGTGCCCTTTTCAAGACAAGGGAATTCGTCTGGAAGATAAACTCTATGACCACCAGCATCATAGATGTTAAGTGATACATACCCTGATGGCGAGGGTTTGTCTGTTATATGCCGACTAAGCAACAACCACACAACATTCTCGCTCGAATTGCCTTTATTACTCAGACTGAACTGAGGGTTAGTGTTGTATGACCGTGACCGATTAGAAAACTCAATAGACGCTGTATTCCATAGGAAGTTGATAGCTGTCTTGTGTTTGAACAGTCGCTCGTGGTTCCAGTTAAAGTATATCGAGCTGAAGCGCAAACACAACGAGTCAAAATTAACCCAAAAGCTACCATAGAGCGCCTCTGGGGCTTCGTTTGCTGAAATTTGAATCGAGCCAAGTTTTTGGTCTGCAGGCTGTGCCTCACTCAGCCACGGATTCTTAATCTGAACAATACGTCGGTGGCCACGCCCGTCAGGTAATTCAATTTCTCGTAGATCCATGACAGTATAGTCGTGGTCACTAATTAGCCCATATGCATCTGACTCTGCTCGTGACATTTTGCCGGTACCAATGCATATCATGACGTTTCCCTCAGTGAATGGCCGGTACATTTTTCGCCACAGCGCATCTCGCGATGCGTTAGGCTCTTGTAGATAACCATTGATAAAAAGGACCTCTGGTATCCAAGAGCATAAAGCATATGTATCACAGGCCGAGTAGGAGCCAAGAAAGTCGTACCCACCCATAATTTTGAGGTATGCCTTCTCCATAATGGCCGGCCACAGTAAACCCGGGTTAGTTGCGGACCGCACAAATAAGCTGTGTGTACGTGGGTTCTTTGGTGCCGGAAGCCGGTCATCAACAACAACTTTTCGTACAGTACCATTAACATTCAAACGAACCCAGTACTTACCAGAGGAAGACACCACCGGGTTACCGCGCTCATCCTGAGGGAAAATGTTACGTTTGAGCAGAGAGCACCCAATCCTTTTCTCATAAAAGTAAATTGACAGTAGCGAAGCTACAAATGAGCAATCTTCAAGAGAATCCTGGCAAAGTGTCTCCGCACCTCGATCTGACATAGATAACTCTGTGGTGCCAAGTGCCTGTTGCGGGCGTTCCCAATTGTTGAAGATCTTGAGTTGTTTTTGTGATAGTAGCGGGAGTCCGTCAGGGTCTTCAAATGGCATGTGTGCCCCGGGATCGTTGTTGCCCACACTACCAGTATCTAAATCAACATCAACTTCGTCGCTAGGCCACCAGGGATAAAACATGTGGCCATTGATGTTAGATGATATATACTCAATCTGGCGCTGAAGATTAGTCTTGCCAGCCTTGAGGTCATCATATATCCCCAGAATATCTTTCAGATCCTTCAGCAGCGCCACTTTCGTAATCTTGCTAATATCCGGTTTATCAAGTAAGCCATTCAATTGCAGCGCTGCTTTTTTAATTGTTTTCAAGGCCTCCGGAGCCTTGCCCGTCGCGTTTAGGTAGAGCGCTCGGGACCGGAGGGTCTTAGGAACACAAACAGGTTGTTAGAAGCAAAAAAAAACAAAACAAAAACAACACCAATAAACGATTCTTACTTTGTAGTCTTCCATGCGATGATTGTATAGTGACACAATACCGATAATCCTGCGGTGCTCCGGTAGAGTGGTGCTAATGCTAGTTCCTGAAAGTCGTCGGCCTGAAAAGAAGCGACTACACACGATCCCTTTTGAGTCCAGAGAGCCTGCCCTAACCACTCTATTTATTTTTCCTTTCAGCAAAACTGTCCGATCCTGACGACGACAAGAACGACGACGACGCTTTCGTGCATCAACTTACCGACTCCGTCTGCTGCTACACATTTGGCATTACCTGATATATACTCGGCTTTTTTGCTTACGACTTTTACTAATCCACCCAGTTTTGTTGTTGCTACATTGCTTGACTCCTATTCCGCATTTGGGTGAATGAATGAAAATACTCCTTTACCCCAAAGCCATGCGACACCTGCAAAGCAATTGAAACCATTGAAACCTGCTGCTATAAAAGTCTCTAGAAAGTACAAAAGAAAAATCAGAATGTCTTCTTCTTCATCATCACAATCTGCTGAAAACAACGTACCTTCGTTTGTCCATCATATTCTAAAAAAAAATTTAATCCAGAAAATGGAATCTGCATCAATCTCAAGCTCCCCAACAGTCCCTATCTACAAGAACCAGATCAAAGATGACATAAACACCGATACTACCCTAGATCAGGAGGAAACTGAGGATGCTGTTCTCAAGCTACTTTTAGGTGCTAAAGAGAACCCGGAGACTAAGAACCTGCTCAAGGAAAAGCACCTTGCATATGCTAAAAAGATGCTCGGCCCGTTGCCTGCTGGCTTTGTCTCTCTTGACGCCTCACGCCCTTGGTGCGTCTACTGGGGGACAAATGCTATGATGCTTTTGGGTGACAAGAGTGTTCAAGAGGTCTACGGCAAGCGCATCGCGTCAACTATTCTCGCGTGTGTCTCGCCCGAGGGCGGCATTGGCGGAGGTCACGGCCAGATCGGCCACCTTGCTGCTTCGTACGCCAGTATCAATTCGCTTGCTATCTCTGGTGATGAGGAGGCCTGGAATAAACTTGACCGCAAGGCAATCTATGACTGGCTGCTTCGGATCAAACAACCGGATGGCTCCTTCAAAATGCACATTGGTGGTGAGTGTGACACGCGCTCGGCCTACTGCGCGTTGGCAATTGCATCGCTGCTTAACATTATCACACCAGAGCTGGTTGAAAATACTGCCGAGTATCTTTCTCGCTGCCAGACTTATGAGGGTGGATTCAGTGGCGTGCCTGGTCTCGAGGCCCACGGCGGTTACGCTTTTTGTGCGTTGGCGTCATTCTGCATCCTCTTCCCGCCAAAGGAAGTGCACAAGCATATTAACATTGATAAGCTCATTCGCTGGCTTTCACGGCGCCAGCACCAACCCGAGGGTGGCTTTTCCGGACGCACAAATAAGCTTGTTGACGGCTGCTACAACCACTGGGTCGGCGGCTGTTGGGCGCTGATTGAAAATATTGTGTCGTACCATGACCTTTGGGATCGCACGGCTTTGCAGAACTACACGCTGTACTGCTGCCAGTCCACAAGTGGCGGCTTGCGTGACAAACCGGGCAAAAACCCAGACGCGTACCACACGAACTATACGCTGGCTGGTCTTTCGGGTGCGCAGTACCGGTACATTTACGAGGGTGGCGAGGATGACCAGCTAGGCGACTATGCGTTCCGGTGGCGGGCGGAGACAACCGACCGTATTGTAGTGTCTGAGGGCAACTATGTCGCCAAGATCAACCCGATCCACGTCTTGCGCGAAGGGATCGCGGAAACAATGCACAAGTTCTTTGAGGGACGTCCGCTGTAAAAGGAAATTAACAGACCTGGCCAATGCCATGATCGATGTAACGTTTTTGGTAGCGCGCATTATAGTCATCATAATTATAAGATCAACATTATTTGCTGTTATTGTTTTATTGTTTTGAGATTAACGCCCATCTCCTTGTCAACCCATTTGGGGCTTATTTGATGTTGCTTTTATTATTGTTATCATTGTTATCATTATCATTATTATCATTTTATTTTACTTTTTTGAATGTAACATCGAGCGTAAAGACCAAGGCGATCGTTCACCGACCCGACCTTGCCGGCACCAGGGCTGGAGGTCCTATCAATAGCCACACGTGTCGCTGTTTATTGCAGGACAAAAAAAGGCACAGACGCAACGGGCGGTTTCCTCGAGAGCCTCGATGGGCAACAATAAACAAACCTTAAAAAAGAAAAAAAAGCAACAAAAAGTAAAAATAGTATTGAAAAAAAAAAAAAATAAAACAATTAACTCATTCTTCCTTTCCTCTTACTCAGCCTCTATTATATATTTATATATATT
>Ga0160505_100922_pt1 | contig 14851 bp, 9 predicted proteins | sample DIDeMG_FD_108225 | JGI IMG/M metagenome (GOLD analysis project Ga0160505, IMG submission 108225) | Enriched chicken feces microbial communities from UW Madison campus, WI, USA - DID2874_E49_Stillage MG | ecosystem: Host-associated > Birds > Digestive system > Large intestine > Fecal ... | reverse complement strand
CTTCAGGCCATGATTCCAATGATGGTAAGATATTCAATTTTTCTTCTCAAAAAATAAAAAATATAATACCATCTCTTCATCTTTGATGAGTCGATATACGAGACGGACTTGACCGCAACTTTTCTCCGAACTTATGTGGATCTCATAATAATTCTTCCTACCTATACCATCAATTTAATTCCAGATTCCTTTTTCCATCTTCTTTTTTATTCTTTTTTAATTCACCTCTTTATCACTTCGTATTTTCAAGGCGTTTCCTAAGTTCTGTTCCTATCATCTCTTCCCTTTCTGTCTTCCTGTCTACTCTTTTACACACACTTTTCATATTTTTTTTACCCAGGCGCAGGTCCAGATATGGTCAAGATTATCCGAACAACCGTTTGCTAGAACCACCAATTGTCACTTGAAATCCTCTCAAATAACGCAAAACCCCCATTTAAATCTCTCAAAACTATAAATACACGCTTTCTTCCCTTGTATTCCCAAGCTTCTCAATTTTATCTCTCACCTCTTACTTCTCTTACGTGGCTGCCACGTTGAACGCGCGGCCAAAACCCACTACCATATAAATATCGCGACTCGTCCACTAATTTTCTCACCCATTCCTCAAAATGTCCTTCTCCCACAAGCAAAACCCTAAGACCTTGGTGTTGTTCGATGTCGACGGCACCTTGACCCCAGCCAGATTGACCATCTCCGATGAGATGAAGCAGACCTTGGAGGCCTTGAGAAAGAAGGTTGTCATTGGTTTCGTTGGTGGCTCCGACCTTTCCAAGCAGGTTGAGCAGCTCGGTCCTACCGTCTTGCAAGATTTCGACTACTGCTTCTCCGAGAACGGTTTGACTGCCTACAAGCAGGGCACTGAGCTTGCTTCCCAGTCTTTCATCCAGTGGATCGGTGATGAGAAGTACAACAAGCTCGTCAAGTTCATCTTGCGTTACTTGTCTGACATCGACATCCCAATTAGAAGAGGTACTTTCATTGAGTTCAGAAACGGTATGATCAACGTTTCTCCTGTCGGTAGAAACGCCTCCACCCAGGAGCGTAACGAGTTCGAGAAGTTTGACCTTGAGAACAAGATCAGAGAGAAGCTTGTGGCTGCTTTGAAGGAGAACTTCAGCGACTACGGTTTGACCTACTCTATTGGTGGCCAAATCTCGTTTGACGTGTTCCCAACCGGTTGGGACAAGACCTACTGCTTGCAGCACGTTGAGGACGAGGGATTCACCGAGATTCACTTCTTTGGTGACAAGTCCTACGAGGGTGGTAACGACTACGAGATCTACAACGACTCAAGAACTATTGGCCATGCCGTTAACGAGCCTGCCGACACCATCAAGATCTTGAAGGAGTTGTTTGACTTGTAATTTATAGACTATGTACACTGTTAATTACTACAATGTTTTATCAACTGAAAATGACCAAATTTGTCAATCTAAAAGCTTGTGTGAACTTCATACCAAGATCATTTACTTGTGACGATAAAACAATGCAGACGCTTCGTTTCCACCCACAATCACCTGTTCCACCTCTTTCTTGCCCACCTTCTCGTCCAAAAGTTGGAGTCGGTTGGATGTCTGGTCATTGAGCTTTCTTGCCAACTTCCGTTTGGCATTTTGCGATTTATCTTCAAGATCCGCAGGCTCGACAAGTTTTGGCACTCCGATAGGCTTAGATGATTTCACGGCTTTTCCGTTTCCAAACTGGCCGCTCTCGTTGTCTCCAAAAACCAACACATCTTTGGACCCAGAGTTGTTCAAGGTGACAAAAACATGGTCGCTTCCTGTAGCCACAGCTTTAAGTCCCACATTCACCACGCTTTTAGCCGTCTCGTCGTACTCAGTCATGCCCACAAGCGATTTCAACACTTTTGGCGAGGAACTCACATGGATATATCTGGAAACACCCAACTGGCCCTTAAGTCCCGATCCGAAGGCAACAAGCATGTCTTGGCTCATGCCAGCGACGCTTTCGTCTTCATAGTTCAAAAGAGCAAATGCCGTTTTATCGGTAGCGAACACTTCCTTGACATAAACCGGACCATGTGATGCCTTATCTGGCAAGCTGTACTTAGCAATATTCTTCAAGGCCTCAGCGCTATACACCATCTTGGGCACCTGCTGGATATCAGACGATGTTCCTGATTCTCTTCCACATTGTCCACTGGAGTTGTCTCCCCACGTCCACACGTTTCCATTGGATTCACAGGCAATGTTGAAGTTCTTGCCAGCAGCCACCGAGATAAATGATCTAGGCTTGACATATTTATTGTCTTTCAGGGACACCACCTCGTAGTTGAGATTGGTCAATTCATATGGTTCATTGACCACCAACTCCTCTTTGGTAGCGTAGGGAGAGTACTTTGGAAGACCGAATTGACCCAAATTGGGAGCGTTTGCAGCTGTAGCAACCTCAAGAACACGGCCCTTGGTGGATAAAATGAGCAAGTGATTCTCTCCGGAGTCCAATTGGCTGACCTTCTCTCCACGAGCAAAATCAGAGAACCCAATGGTCTCCACTGGGTAGTTGACTCCGGATCTGAACCATCCAGAAGATGAAGTTTCACGCACGAGCTTGTCACCAACGTAGATTTGATTTCCTTTCTTGCTTAAGTAATAGAGCTTACCGCTGGAAGAGACCACCGAATCAATCTTGCTAGGCAAGGTAAGTTCCAAAGGTTTCTCCATCTTTGAAGAGAAGTGGAACACTTTTCCAGATTCATCCACTGCAACAATATAATCCTTGGAGATCAATACATGTGCAAGGTACATGTTGTCGAAGCCTGGAATCCGAGAAGGTAACTTGCCGTAACCTGCTCCAAACACATATAAACCGGGAGTCGATGAATCCTTCAAATTGGCCACGAATTCAGGACCCATCTCGGCCGCCAAACGCTCAACCATATTCTCTGACGTCTTTAAATTACCTTTGGGGTCGTTGAGGTCCTGAATCTTGGAGTCGTCGATGTCAAATACAAATTTGCTCTTGTACCATTGCTTGATGAGCTTGTAGTTCATGACAAACAGGTAAACAGAGAGTATCGACGCGAGAGCCACAATTCCAACACCCATACCTTTGAATCGCTCAATGATCTCCCATTTGGCACGTTGTTTCTCCTGCTCGTGTTGGAATTCCTTCTGAATCAAATGCATTTGGTACTTGAATTCTGCTGAGTTGGGTGTGAGACCCTGGAGCCGAGGGTGGTTCAGTACATCAAGCTGTGGAGCCTCAAATCCATTATTTTCGAGATCCATGTCTTGTTTTCTTGTTTTGGTAACACCAACATCGTCTATGGATGAACCAAACTGAAACTCCTTCTTGTGCTTGTTAAACTCATTGATGGACAGGTATTTGTCTGAATATGGACGCAAAAACACTGCTCTTTCGACAACAGAGTTCTGGAAGCGCCAAAGACGTACCAGACTGCAGCGACAGCCTCTCGCCATCCTTGCGTAAAGACTCATAGCTGGTGCTTATTATTCGATGACTAGCTATAGGCCATTCACTATAATGTGGGTTATGTGTAGTACTTGCTCACCAGATTACCACTGATTACCTCCAGATACTTACCTTAGCCTACTAAATAATTAGACCAATAAAAGCTTGTATTGGTATTCTAGGGGATTTTTTTGCTTTTCTGATCAGAATATTTTGCTGCTATTGTCTTACTTTGAAGTTTCTAATCTGCGGAAACACCTAACGATTTGGCTTACTCCCAAAAACTCCATAATCTATCAGCTTGGTTCTTAGCTTCATCATTCAATGTGGAAGTTCGGCGTGTTTATACCCAAAAGATCGCTTGGAACCATCACTAGGTTCGACACAAAGAAATTTGTCCGATCCTTGCAGGAACAAGGAGGATTCACCCAAGAACAGGCCGAGGCAGCAGTGGCAATCGTCAACAGGGCCGTCAACGATGGAATCAGCCAGATAGCAAAGAATTTGGTGGCCAAAGAGACGTTGAACTCGGTTGCATACCAGCAGAAGGTGAACTTTGCAAAGTTGAAGGGAGAACTCCAGACTCTGGATAAGTCTGAGTTTACCAAGCTCAAAAAGGAGCAAGAGGAGCTTCGTGCCAACATCACCAATTTACAAAATCGTCTAAGAGAAGATATTGCAAAGAGCCTGGCGGGCGTTCGTCTTGATTTGAACTTGGAGAAAGGCCGTATACGTGAAGAGAGCTCTATCCATGAGCTGAAGATTGAAGATACCTATACAAGAATTGATGAGGAGATTGCCAACATGCAAATGCAGATCAAGTCTGTGAAGACGCAAGTGATGCAATGGTTGATTGGTGTGAGCTCAGGTACGGCGGCGCTCATGCTAGCATTTGTTCGTTTCTTTGGGTGAAGGTACGTACATGGGTACATTTGGTAAGTGAGATTAAGGGATTGCGAGTTTGGAACGCTCTGGACTCTATCGGATAACGTTTTAGAATGTTTCCTATGCAAAGCATATCTGGAAAGGGATTCACATGCTTCATCTTCTACATGAATACTGTGTGATCTTTTTTCGTGGATATCATATTCACAGGTTTAAAGTCATGAATTCTGGAGTGTTTCCTCTGGATATGATCAGATTATAAACATATGATGATTAATCAATTTCGATCATCAATCCAAAGATTACTCTTGCACATTGCTTCTGTCCATTTCATCCAATGCTGTCTATATGAATTATAACTTCTGGAGCATGTGGTCTTGGAGAAATACCAAATACGAGTGCTCAATTAATGAACAAGAATACAACATGGGTTCCAAAATGCCTCTCATTTAAATTCAAATTTTCGTTTTTTGTCTCTTCCTTTCCCTTATCTTCTCTTATCAATTCCTCTTTTTTTTTTTTTTTTTTGCCCCAAGTTTTGACCTTCCATTTCATCTCTACACTCCATCGTCTAGCAACATCACGCGAACATTGTGCACGATTCACGAAATTACCTACTCCTCTCCACCATGAACTCACTATATAACCACGGCGTCAAGCAGACGCAGCTCCTTACGCGAGATCTAGCCTCGCTAGAAAAGAATTTGAGCACGTCGCCCATGTCGCTCCAAGGCACAATTATTACGTCGCTCACGGCATTCAAAAAGACCATCAAAGAGTACAAGGACTTAGTCAACCAGAATTCGTTCACGGAGGAGAAACACCAGGCACGGTTGGAGAAGTTCCAGGCAGATTTGGCACAGTTTTCGGCGAAATTTGATAGTTTGCGCCAACAGAGAGACCTTCAGCTCCAGGCCGAGTCTCACCTGGAATTGTTAGGTAGAAGAACCGCCGCCACATCGGACAATCCTTACGATTCCAACCAGGCAGCCAATCAGGGCACTCAGCAGCAACTGTTGTCATATCTGGAGGGGCTTTACAAAGAGAAACAGTCGCTTTCTAGAGGCAGTCAGCAACTTGACCAGATTCTCGAGATGGGCCAGAATGCTTTTGAGGATTTGGTGGAGCAGAACGAGACGTTGCAGCGATTGGGTGCTACTTTCGAGAGGAGTATGCTCACGCTTGGCGTTAGTCAGGGCACTATTCGTCGAGTGGAGCGCCGAGCCAAACAGGACAAGTGGCTCTTCTGGGGTGGAGTGTTCTTGATGTTTGTCATGTGCTACTATATCATCAAGTGGTTCCACTAGGGCATCCTCTGCCTGTGATAGGCAGGGAGTGATTCTAAGAGATTGGAGATGAGGAGATTGAATCGGAAAGTACATTAGAGGAGGAAAAAGAAGAGGAACACAGAGCATGGAAGGAACATGAAGTAGGATATGAAAACACGGACATTATGCTTTGAGCATGAGATTAAGATTTTAACTGCAACTTCGGACTTGTACTTTTGCAAGTTGATCTTGGTCCGTTCTCTACTTCGGCTTAAAGTTGCAACTATAATCAAAGACAATTTAAGTTTAAGGAGAATATTCATAATTGGGGAGACAAATTTTAAAATTGACATGTTGAAGTGAAATGATGAGATCAATACACCAGTGAGAAATCATGAGCTCGCTACAAACTTGATTAACCAAAGTTACTCGACTTATGCAAAGGTGCAGATGTGTCAAAGTCGGGGAACAACATAAACTACTCGGCTGTGGTCAGATCGAACGGATTTTATGTCTGGGCGCCAAACCTAAGCGTACGTTGGTTGCTATGATGGGTACAGACTCTCGAAGGAGATTTCCAGACTGGTATATGTCCAAGAGGCTTGGAATCTCATCGGCTGCTCCAGACTTGGTCTTTTTCCTTTTCTGGTGCCTGCACTTGGCGGCCCCACCTTAGAGGCTTTTATGTATGGTCCGGGATTAGCATGAACTTTCGTGCTACAATTCAAGTTGCCACCAACTTTTCACTACTTTGTAGCAATTTTCTATTTTCTTCTCGTTCATCAAAGCGTTTCAAAACGACCTTTATAATTCTTTGCCTTTCCTCCGTTCGTTATCACCTTCGAAGTCTGTCCTAGACATGGTTCATCCTGTCATGCGCTCGAAAACATTCGAAATACGGTGGAAATGAGCAAGAAAAGCGACCAGCACTTCCATATTAGGTAAATCAGCATTCTGAAGCTGTCAGTTGCCCCCACCTTCATCCTTCGTTTCTTCCTGATGGGGAGAAATCGTTGGCTCCACTGACTTCGTCGATATTGCCTAATCGGGCAATTGGCCGGTGGCTGCGAAATCCAACATTGCCCAATCGGGATATGATATTGAAATGTCTTCATCACCGAGAATTCCCTCCATGGGTCCATATATATACCTTGCGGTATACCAAAGCATCTTCCCTACACAACTCCATTCCTTCTGATTCTGCCAGCAAACCCTCAAAAGTCTTTGGTGTTCTAGCTTGTCGTTATACCCTAATCTCTGACAACACTAGCCAATTCACTGATACATTTTCCTTTCCGCTATTATTCGGTCCTTGTCACTACAATAAATTTTCTGGCCCTCGATTCTTATCTAGAGCCTCCTCACTATCATTATGCACCTCAGAGTTCTTACTGTGGCCGCACTTGCTGTTGCTTTGCCTATCCAAGATGAGAATGCGAAAAGAGATGATGGGGTGGTAGTTCTTACCACCACTCAAGGCGTGGGCTGGGCCCAACTCTTCGGTCTTGGTACCACTACGACTGCTGCCGCTGCGGCTCCTACGATAGCTGCCACCACCTCTCAGGTTGTTGTAGCACCTACCACTCAAGCAGCTGTAGCTGCCACAACTGCTGCGGCAGCTACTCAAGCTACTGCTCCTGCTGCTGCTCCCGTTTCCACTCCAGCAACTACGTCTAAGGGCTTTTTTTCCTCTCTTTTGGGCTTTTTTGATGGTGGCAGCTCGGGTTCCAGCGGTTCAGGTTCATCAACTCCTGCTGCTACTACCACTCCAGCATCAACTTCGTCAACATCTTCGTCTAGATCAAGTTGGCTTTCAAATTTGTTTCTGGGCCTCTTTGGTTCATCCTCCTCTTCGACTCCTGCTACTACCGCTGCCGCCTCTCCGGTTGTAGCCTCTCCAGCTGTGGCCTCTCCAGCTGTAGCCTCTCCTCTTGTGGCTTCTCCTGTGGCCTCGAGTTCATCCTCCACCTCCTCCTCGGGTGGCCTTCTCTCTAATATTTTTGGATCTTCCTCAGATACCTCGGAAACTCCAGGCTTCACGGGCTTAGTTACCGTGGACGGAACTGGAACTGGATCCACCGGCTCAGAGTCTGAGCTGAGTGCATCCGTCGCTCTGAACCACGAGATTTCTCAGGTTGCTGCCTACGCTGAGGAAGGTGCTGGTATCACCTACTCTCCATACACCAAGGACGGACAATGTAAAACTGCCTCCGAGGTTGCTCTGGATATCAAGATGCTTCTGGCATATCCCATGATTAGATTATACTCGGTTGACTGTTCGGGCATTCAGAATGTTGTGGCCGCTATGTCGTCGCTGCAGAAGTTGTTCCTTGGAGTGTGGAGTATCGATAACTTGCCCACCGACTTGTCCAACATGCAAACGCAGGTTCTTTCGGGCTCACGAGGCTGGTCTGCTGTGCATACGGTGGCCATTGGAAATGAGTTGGTCAATGCTGGAACTAAAACGGTAGCTCAGATCAAGACCGCAGTGTCCACTGCCAGAAGTTGGTTCAAGTCCAATGCTCTGGGCTACTCTGGATACATTGTGTCTGTTGACACTTTGGCAGCAGTGATGGCCGATGCGTCCATGTGTGATATCAGTGACTACTTGGCAGTCAATTGCCACCCGTACTTCAGTGGCATTGAGGCACTGACTTCTGGCACCTGGTTAAAGGCTCAGGTGCAAAGTTTGCAGAGTCACTGTGGTAACGGAAAACAGATCATGATCACCGAGAGTGGATGGCCAACCTACGGAAACACCGTTGGAGACGCTGTTCCGTCACAGGAAAACCAATTGTTGGCCATCAAGGGTTTGGCGACAGTTATGGGTGACCAGGTGATCATGTTCACCACATACAACGATTACTGGAAGGCCCCAGGCTCTTGGAATGTGGAGCAACATTGGGGTATCTATGGAGACCCTTCAGCATAAATTATGACGATGTAATAAAAGATGTATAGAACTGGTGTAGATAATGGATATTCTGGTACATTGATTGAGTACTGAAGGTGATGATTTGTGTTCTTACTGTTTTTTTGAAATTGAAGAGACTCCTTGGTTCAGACAATAGTATGGTATTCCACTGATAAGCTAGAAATATGGGAGTTTTAATAAGACAATCGAAATAAGGTTGGTTTTTTGTCCTTAGTTTCGTCTGTGTTTCCATTTCATAATGTGAGTTTACAAATTTTAGGGTTAGCAGCATAATGAAGGAGAAATGCAAAATTATTATAAAAATTATTCAAGCAAAGAAACGAAATACCTGACAGTAAAATAAAATAAAAATCCAATTGACTAAAGCTTACCTTTTAATGATTTTTATTTTTCACTCCTTGCAGCCAATTTCGTTTTTGAACTGTTTCTACTTTGATCAAGAAAGACACCATGAACAGAACCAACAAAATAACCATACAAAACAACACACTCTAGAAGGCATAAATAAACATCTCAAATCGGCAATCACTTCACAATTCTTTAATCCAACAAGTCATATATACATAATAAAGAAATATTGTCTAATGAAGCTCTATCATCATATATATCCTGCACATAATTACAACACCTCTTTTCCAACGCAAAACAAAACTTGATATCAGTCTCTATAAACCAACTCAACCTCTCGTGTCCACAAATGTCGGAGCGCGAGCTAAAAAAGTTGGCCACGCGCCTCAACAACCTCTTTGAGAGCATCTACAGCCTCACGAACCGCTCTGGATCTGTCATTTACGTGGATTTCCAGAAGCTTCCCTCTAGAACTGGCACTGATTACTACAAGTACATTACCCGCCCTATTTCGCTCCACACCGTTGGCAGAAACATCAAGAGATTCTCCTACAAAGATGGTCAGGGGTTTGTGAACGATTTGGCTCAAATTACATGGAATGCCCGCCACTACAACGAGCCTGGCTCCGAGATTTATGAAAATGCACTTTTGTTGGACAAATTCATCAAAGACACGGTCATTCCAAAGCTAGCGGCCGATCCTAAGGTGCCCAATCATACCTCCTTGCACTATCCAGACTTGGGTCCCTTGGACGAATATGGTGCAGGCCGCTTTGACGACGACGGTGCCACTGCTAGTCCATACTTGAAAAACGAAGATTATGACGACGACGATACCACCATGATGGGATACGGTCACCTCAATCTGAAGTCAATGCTGACGCCACCCAAGCCTGCCGAAGGTGGAGTTAGACGCGGAAGACCTCCCATCATAGACAAGCCATATGAGTCTCGTATCAAGTCGATTTTGAAGTTATTCAAGAAGATTAGACATCCAGAAGACGAGACACACATCTTGACGGCTCATTTCGAGAAGTTGCCTGACAAATCGGTTCCGGGCTACTACGAAATGATTGTTAATCCAATCAGTTTAAACGAAATTAGAACCAAGGTGCGTTCTCGAAAATATACCGAGGTTCAGCAATTTTTGGATGATCTCTCCCTTATGATCAGCAATGCCAAACTATACTACTCATCTGATCCAGGCATGACCAACGAAATAACTCTTTTCGAGAAGCAGGCCGAGTCCATCATTGAGAAGGAGATGACTCGCCCCGAAAAAGACTTTATCGTCGCCACAGCATCTGGCACCGATGGATTGAAGACTCCCTTGGATCTGGTTACTGTTCATTCGAACACGTACAAAGTGGGTGACTGGGTTCTTATCCGCAACCCTAACGATGCCAATAAACCAATTTGTGGTCAGATATTCCGTTTATGGTCCACCGATGGTGTCCAATACACCAACGTTTGCTGGTATATCCGCCCCGAACAGACTGTACACCGTGTGGATCGTTTGTTTTACGTGAATGAGGTGTGCAAGACTGGTGAATATAGAGACCACTTAGCTGAGGATATTATTGCTCCATGCTACGTGATCTTCTTGACACATTATCAGAAGGGAGATATCCCTCCTAACTTGCTTCCAGAGGGAACCGAATGGTTTATCTGCGAGTTCCGTTACAACGCAAACACATATCAGTTCAACCGTATCAGAACCTGGAAGGCGTGCTTACCGGATGAGATTCGTCATGTGGACCAGCCAATTGTGCCCATTAATGAGCCTAGAAGACTCATCAAGTACGAGTCTCCTCTCAAGCATCTACTTCCTTCGGATGCTCATGACGATATGGCTGTTGCGGGCCCAACTCCAGGTCCTAACGCCAATGGTCCACCAATTGTCGGATCGGTGTACAAGAAGCCACCATACTATAACGATGAATTGGGCCAATGCTCTACTTCTCCAAACGTGACTCCTGCGCCAGAATTCGACGACAGAGTCAATGATCGCAGAGCCTACATTTTCACTCCCGTGTCTCAATTGAAGAGTGTCACAGGACTGGGCATCTACTCGTCATCAGGTACTCGTTCAGTGCCACCATCCTACATTCCAGGTCAATTCGAGGAACCTGCGCTTACGGCATCTTCTTCATACGACAACCTCTCCTATAAACCATACCAGCAGCCAGAGCCTCATTACAAGGCGCCATACGGAGCACCGGCATATCCTAAGGCAAACTACCCACCAGGAAGCGCCTATAAGCCACTACCAGTGAAGGGATATGGACGCTCAGAAATGTCGCCCAGCGCCAGCCTTCGTGGTACTCCTCCTGCCACATACATCCAACCTAGTGGAGCATACCAGTCGTCCACGTCTATTTACTCTGGAATTCTTCCTGGAGGAGTTGTCTCGTATGTAGAAAAGAGAGATGGGGAAGAAGGAGAAGATAACAACTTGATTGAGGTGAGCGAGCTGCTTATTACGTCCGGTGACAGTGCCGTCTGGTTCAGAGCACCACCAGTGATGGTGTCGACCAAAGTTGCTACGCCTGTGGGACATACCGCCAAGTATTTGGCGTGGAAGCTCAAGAAGAGCCAAAAAGCATAATACGAATGTACATTAACTTGGAGAGACATTTTTTAAGAGCCAAGCCTTAGGCTTTCGAGACAAGCCTTCGGCATATGGAAACCCAGAAAAGATAAACCTCAGCAGAGGAAGTTTCATTGCAAATGCACCATCAATCCCGGAACCCTTAATTGGCAATTCTAACTTCTTTAGACCAACTCACCACCCCACAGTCCACAACTCATCTAGAGTGCATGGAAGTCGATAATGCGCGAGGTCAAATTGGTTGTAAACGATTAGTACAAGAAGTTCTTAAGCAGAATCCCAGACACACAAGCGAAAGGAACAATTACACGTTACAAAATTGATTGAAACTTAAGACTCGTATGGCCTATAATACAGATCAGGCACAAGACCACAGCATGAGTTCACACCTCGCAGAGTTCCAAGAATGTCTACGTCAACTGAAACGGATTGTTGCTCTTGTTGGGGCCGGGCTCTCGGTTTCGTCGGGGCTTCCGACCTTCCGAGGAAGCCAAGGACTCTGGAAAAATTTCAATATGATCGATTTGGCCACGCCTGATGCCTTTTATATCGATCCGGGCCTTGTATGGCAGTTTTACCTGTGGAGACGACATCAAGCACTTCTCGCACAGCCAAACAATGGACACAAAGCATTGGCAAAGCTAGCGGAAAGTAAGAGCCGAAGCTTCATCACCATCACACAGAATGTTGATGGTTTGCTGGCGAGAGCGGGTCACTCTGCGAAAAGTCTCTATGAGATCCATGGCTCATTATTTCAATTGCGATGTACAAGCTTCACTTGTACCTATGTGGACAAGAACAACACAGAAGACCCATTGACAGAGGCACTAGCAAATACAGGAGAATTTGAGGAGGAATTCGCAGAGAGAGATTCCAATGGAGAAATCAGCGACAGCGTAGAGATATCGCCACGGTTCACACCCACCAAAGAGTTGACATTGGATGAGCTTCCCAAATGTCCCGTTTGTTCTTCCCTTATGCGTCCAGGCGTAGTTTGGTTTGGCGAATCGTTGCCTCTACGAGTTCTTGACGGTATAGATACTTTTCTCGAAGCTGGGCCTGTCGATCTCATCTTAGTGATTGGAACTTCTGGCACAGTGTATCCGGCCAACAGTTATGTGGACTTGGTTAGGCAGCGTGGTGGACATGTGGCGATTTTCAACACCGATGTAGACGACGAAGTTTTGGAGGGAAAAGTTGATAAAACCTGGGGATTTAAAGGCGATGCTGCGGAATGGCTACCACGAGCACTTGAACCAGTGATAGGTACATAAGGAAGGGCGAAAGGCTATGCGGACAGGAAGGCGCTAACGACAGATGCAAGGGATGAAAATAGGGGATTGTCAAGCTCTATTTTCTAAGAATTAGTCAGGTACAAATGGCAAGAGGTCTTTTCTTGGATTGACTATTGTGACACCTACATGAGGGCATGGTATGATCGTGAGTTTCGTACCTATGTTATATGGAGTCATTATGAATCGCGATTGACTGAGATCATTAAAAATGAGATTCGTGGGATCATCACCGATTGGGAATTGTGTGATCGGAAGTGGTGGGATCTCCGAATAACTATTGAAGTGAGTAGATCCGCAAGTGATCAAAATCAAATACAATGCTGATCAGAAAACACTGGAAACTTAGATGGTAGAAGCAGCTCCACAATGTGTTTACTATCAACACGCTTATTGTTTACGCTTCCTTTGATCCAATGGTCCATATGAGGTTCCAGATCGGTTTCCCAGTGCAACCACAATATACTATTGGCTAAGTCCATCATAATGAGGCGGATCGACGTTCAGGCATAAACTAAGATGCTGCCAGACGCGCGATCGCACTAGGTATGCATTCGACTGATCCACCATACTCCTGTCGGAGATGTACGAGGCAAAAAATAGATGATTCTATGACCAGAAAGAAATTTCCGAAGTGCAGCAGATTATGAATCAAGCAGACCAGATCGGCACCCGGTTTGGTATTCCTACGCTTTTAGCGCCGTTTTGCCCCAGTGCATTGATGGTGCGACTCTAGGGCCGCAGTTGGCATAGTAGCCCACAAAAAACCATCCGCAGCAAGCATACAAAGAGATCAAAGAGAAGGAAGCGACCTCCATGAGCAGATGGCGGATATTCACATCAGTCACCAGGGGACTTGGTTTTTCAGAATAATAGACACAGAAAAGGGGAATCGAGACCTTGTATTTCAAGTTTCTCCCACAAAGAGAATACTGCATTGCGGCTATAGTAATGGAGGATTGCAACATAACCCCACAATACTTGCAGGGCATTTGTCAGATGAATCGTCGCACTTCTGCACCACCACTTTGCAACAGGCCCAGTGCATGGTGATGAGATGGAACAACAAAAGGAGGAGATGAGATGAGATGGTTATGGATATACAGAAGCAAGTGAAGCAAGTGAAGCAAATCTTAGCAAGTGCGAAACTCGGGAAGTGCAGCGGTTGGCCAGTTTCCCTAAGTGGGAATTAAGCTGATTAGGAACGGCCAGTGAGAGCGGGCGACGAAAGAAGGCTGCAAAGAATAATGAAAAAATTTGACATTGGGGCCCCCGTAATCCCTTATTTCTTGGAGCTAAGATGTTACTATCTCATTAAAGATGTTCGTATAGATTCATCCAAGGATGCTTACTTCACATATTCATCAAAGCGATCAACTATCGCTGATCACCACCCAATTCAAACTTCAAATACAAACCTACATTAATTCACTATCTTTAGTCATGTACTCATCTATAAATCGATTCGTCGCCCAGGCGCCTGCGCCCAGTGAGTGTCAGTTCACCCAATTCAAACGTGCAGCATTTCTCACCCATTGGCTGGCCCGAAGCAGAACCCTTGCGTTGAGGCGAGGTGCGACCACGGTAGAATGGATTGCCCACATAGGTGGCCACAGTGTTGCGTCGCTCGACCCTGCGGGCCAGTTTTGGAGTAATCAGCAGCGCCAGAAGCAGTCGGTGCCGCAATGGATGCGCCGAGTCAGGGCGGATGCACTCGCGCATGGAGTCGGTACGGATGCTTCTCAGCGTGGAGTAACTGCGGTGGATAGGTGGCTGGCAGAGGTCGCTGGCAAGGCTGTTGTAAGAGCTGCAAGAAGAGGGAGCCACCGAGGATAACGCAGCGGAGGTGATGTTTGACTTTGAAGCCGCAATGGAAGTGCCAATGGAGGCTCCAATAGAAGCTCCGATAGACGCACCGATCGACGCACCTAGTGATGTACCAATGGATGCCACTGAACCACCTAAGCATGAAGTGGATACAGCCATGCCGTCTGTTAACTGTGCGAAGGATAAGTCGAAGTTATTGATGTCGCATATGGCATCGTAGCTAGTACTGTGGAGACTGTTCATATAG
>Ga0160505_100921_pt1 | contig 14852 bp, 9 predicted proteins | sample DIDeMG_FD_108225 | JGI IMG/M metagenome (GOLD analysis project Ga0160505, IMG submission 108225) | Enriched chicken feces microbial communities from UW Madison campus, WI, USA - DID2874_E49_Stillage MG | ecosystem: Host-associated > Birds > Digestive system > Large intestine > Fecal ... | reverse complement strand
TTTTTTTTTTTTTCTTTATTTTTCACGTTTGAAATGGTGGTTTTGGCGCACTTCGACATCGTCTGCACTATTTCGAAATATGTTACATGAGTCAAGAGGAACAAAGAACATTCTCTAACCCACCTTCCATAAGCTATGTCCCACATCCCCAAACCATATAAACCCGCTAAACTTCTTCTCCATGTTCCACGACATTGATGACCCTCTCCACTATATCCCACATGAAATGCGGAGTCGAGAGGAGATCATTACCCAGTTAGGTAAGAACAGGCCGGGAGCAACCTTCAACATCCGAAGACGAAGATACTCACGAAATCAAGCCAAGGATGTTAGAAGTTGTTGCTGGTAAAGCGCGAATGTCCGTCTCTCACATAATCTTTTGACTTATCATAGGCTTTCAGCCAGGAACCAGAAATGGATAAGGGCAGGTTCAAAACCAGATAGATATCGCAACCACATGCTCAATCGGGACAGGCGCTAATTCCAAAGTACCCTGGCGCTCAAATTTCCCCCACGTTTGCTTCACCCATGTTTGCTTCACCCTCATCGGAGCAACATTCTACACTGAGAATTATACATTAAATTCTTTTCGCTTGACATATTTTGCAGATCCCAAAGTTGGTGCGCAAATCCTAGGTGAATCTATTCTCCTCTCTCATTCGTCGTAGCCTTATCAGTACGGCGAAAAAAAAAGCAAGATGCACTGCGAAGTGTCACTTCGAACGATAAGCAAAAACCCAGTAAATGCCAACGAAATCCACCAAAAAACCCACCAAAAACAAGCCAAATCAGACCTCATCACTTGCTGAAAAAAGAGAACACAACTAAATTTACCAAACACATGCGCCGCAAAGATTGAATGCATATCTGTGAAGCCACTCGTGAAGCGCTACTTCCCCGATAAGACAGTAAAAAAATACTTTATGTGCATTCGATGACGGGTATGGTTATCTCCAACATTCACCAAGAAATTTTGCTACTACTTCTCCAACATATATTCCTGACCACAAAGTTTTTCTTTACTACTTTCTTCTCACAAAATGGTGTTGTCTCCAAGAATATCCAAAAAGGACCCCGAGATCCATCCAGTCACATCACAAATTCGAGTGGATGACTTGCACATTCAGTCGGTGATTTCCAACCAATCCATTGTGTTGAATGTTGACCATTACGTGAACGCCGATGAGGCCATGATCTTGGCCATGGGTTATAAGCAAGAGTTCAAGCGTGAGTTCTCACTTTTGTCTATTTTCGCCGTTTCTTTCTCTGTCTTGGGTTTGCTTCCCTCGGTCGCTGCAACTTTCGACTATTCCCAATTGGTGGTTGGTGCATCTCCATTGCCATGGATCTTAGCCATGATCGGTGTTACATCGGTGGCATACTCTATGGCAGAAGTTGCTAGTGCATTCCCAACCTCCGCTGGAACTCCTTATGCGGTGTCGCAATTGGCTCCAAAAAAATGGGCACCGTTCTTGACCTGGCTTTGTGCTTTCTCCAACTGGCTCTGTCAGATCACAGCAGCACCCTCTGTCAACTATTCCGGTGCCTGGTTGATGTTTTCGTTGGGTTCCTATACCACGGGCTTCGTCCCCACCACTGGCCAAGTGTACGGATTGGCTACGGGAATTATGGTGTCCCACGCTTTTATTTCGTCCTTGCCAACAAAGTACTTGGCACAATTTAACAATTTGGGAACTGCCATCAACATGGTCTTCTTGGTGATTGTTTTTGTTATCATCTTCGCTGGAAACGATAGAGTAAACATGTACAATGGAACCATTCCCAAATTCAACTCGAACAGCGACGCATGGAGATTTGATAACCAGTCGGAGTTTCCAACTGGAGTGGCTGTATTGGTATCGTTTCTTGGTGTCATTTGGGCCATGTCTGGTTACGATTCGCCCTTCCATTTGTCAGAGGAATGTTCCAATGCTGCAGTGGCCGCACCTAAAGCTATTTGTCTTACTGCCACCGTGGGAGGAGCCGTGGGTTTCTTATTTATGATCGCCATTGCCTATACCGTGGTGTCTTTGGAAGGCGTGGCCGAGGATCCTTTGCAATTGGGTCAGCCATTCGTTACATATTTGGCCCAGATCATGCCAAAAAAGCTCGTTTTGGTGTGTACAGCCTTGACTGCCATTTCGTCCTGGTTTATGGGTTGCTCGTGTATGTTGGCAGCTTCCAGAGTGACGTTTTCCTATTCCAGAGACGGAATGTTCCCATTCTCCAACATCTGGTCTAAAGTGGACAGCAGAACGCAGACTCCAATTTATGCTGTATGGATCAACATGATATTGGGTCAGCTCTTTTTGCTTTTAATGTTTGGCGGAGACACTGCTATTGGTGCCATTTTCTCTGTGGGAGGTATCTCTTCGTTTGTCTCGTTCACCATGCCAACACTTTTGAAGATTACCTACGCTCGCAACACCTTTAAGCCTGGACCATGGAACTTGGGTAAGCTCTCCATGCCAATTGGTGCGCTCTCGTGTGCATTTGTGTTAGTAATGATTCCATTTTTATGTTTCCCAACTGTGAAGGGTGCCGACTTGACCCCAGACCAGATGAACTGGACGGTGTTGGTGTATTTCGGACCCATGTTGATTGTCACCATCTGGTTCATGGTGGATGCTCACAAATGGTATGTTGGCCCTAGACCTAACATTGAAGAGTACATTAATCACGAGGAGGTTTTGGATGGAGTGAGAAATGATTCAACGGGTCTGGAAGAACAGGAGAAGTCTTGATGACTACAATAGATAGGAAGGAAGTTACATAATACAACGTTTAAAGTTCTGAAGTACAATTACTGAGTCATGAAGTGTATTATTTGGGTATAGTATTTCTAGGATTTGAAAAAGTTTGATGGACATATGAGATGTTTGAGTTGAGCCTGTCAATATTTTATGAAGAAAGGTAAACATATCAATTCTCTGACAAGATTGACCATTAAGGTTTGAAGATTGACTATTAAGGTTCAAGGTGGTCATCTTGAATTTGCATACAAAAATGTCAGGGTTTGTTACAATGTTTATTTGGGGTTGCAAGGTACTGGGGCAAGCGCACCAGCTCACTTAGACACTCTGCGTGGAATGACCTACTCCGAATTAGATATCTAGGAAGTGGTTACCAACGACCATGAGAGGGCAATCCACTTTGAAAATTATTTCAATTGTCCAGTTCTCGTTTACAAATAATGCGTTGACCTACAAAGCCAATTTGAACGATCATGGTGGGTAGCACACTACTCATCGATTAAGCATTCATGAAAACAAACCTCAAACTCCCTAAATCTCCACAAATCTCCTTAACTTTCCCCACTCCTCTGGATATCCCGTCTTATCTACAAAATTTCCATTTCCATTTCTTTTTCCTCCGTTCCACCCCGTATTCTGTCTTTGCTGTCATTTTTTTTTATCGTAATCCAGTCCCCACTGGCATTTCCCATTCCTGTGTCTCCATTCCTGTCTCGATGCCCTGATTGTTCCGAAACTTCCATGCCATCAACATGTGGATCAGGGCAAAAATTTGCTAGTTTTCTATCCCGAGCCACACACACCCAGTCTCTCTAAAATTAATTGCCTAAACACATTTTATACTTTTTTTGTGTGGGTCGGAATTCTGTACCCCATTGGTGTCTAGTAATAATTGGTCTTCCTGCAGAATAGCCATAAATTTCTGTCTTCTCTCGGGCCCATGTGGCCGTCTCCTGCCTATGCAAGGTAGTCAGAAGACCACTAGCTAATTTGGAAGAAGTGATCCACCGTCAACGTTCTTTTTTTTTTTCCTTACCGCGTACCACTTTTCTTTCCGACGGCTGCTGCTGGCTCCCATCTATTCATACCCCTTGCTGGCTTTGATATTGTTGCATCGTACGAACTCCACTGTTCCAGTCCAATTTTTTTTTGACCTTCAGTGACTACTGGGAGAACCTGCCACGCGATCACAACACCAGTATCTGACATTACGGCTGTCATTTGCATTGCCACTAGCCCCTAAGTGCCATCCACTAGCCACCAACCCCAGGCTGGACTGCTGCATCGACTAATCTCGCCACTATTCGCCGAGTTCTCGCCAACTTTCATCACTTACAGTCCTTCGTTCCCAAAATGATCCAGTTCCAGTTTATGGCACCTTGGATTCCCACATTCTCGGCCGCCTTGGAGGCCGAACAAGCCGCTAAAGATAATAAACCACCGTTTGTGCTGTTTACATTGGCCACCGTTGACAAGGATGGCTTTCCACACAATAGAACTATGGTGTTCCGAGGGTTCCTCTTCGACAACAAGTCTAATAACGTGTTGACGTTCTGTACCGATAGAAGAATGAAGAAGTACGAGGAGCTTCTTGCCAACGATAAGTTTGAGGCGGTGTTCTACTTCGAAAAAATCAAGAAACAGTTCCGTTTGCGTGGCCGTGCAAGGCTCATCGACCAAGACCACTACCCGGTCTTGGACTTGACCACCATTCAGCCACGTCACATCATTGAAACAAGCATCCAGTCCATGGAAAACTCCAGCGATGAGTCCGGAGATGAGTTGGAATTGGCAGTGGCTGCCAAACCTCAGCCTAAGTTCAAGAAGAGCCACGAAACCCTCACACAAACCGCCACACCGGATGACTCGGGCGATACAGAACCTCTTGGGCCCCAAAAAACGCCCTTACCATACCCAATAGTATCACCGACGCTATTGGACCAGTTGCTTCACGAGAATGAACACAACAACTCATTTGTATCCTACTCAAACTTGCACGAGCTTGGTCTGTTGGACCTCACAGCCCCCACTGACGAGGAGTGGGATGGGGAGATTTCGCGTGTGTGGCAGCTGCTTTCTAAAGGGCTCAAGCTGTCCTTTAGACGCCCTGCGCCTTTGCTGCCCATGGACGACACTAATCAGAACTTGGTAGATAAGATCCTGAGAGGTGTGGATGGAAAGAAAGAGGAGACAGGCTTGAAGAACTTTGCTGTTGTTGGAATGTTCGTTGACCATGTCGATTATTATGACATGGAGAAGAACAGGAGGTATCTTTACGACAAGGATCAGGCATACGTTTGGAACGAGATGGAGGTATGCCCATGATGTACATATACGATGATAAGTTTTACGATTTTTGCCCCCCCTTCCGTAGATTACCGGTAGATAAATATTTTTTTTTTTTTTTTTTATGCCAATGTTCTTGGATGTTAAAATGAAGTAGTATTTAGTTGAATTGGTTTTCCATACTTGAATTGATGGCTCATTCTGCTTTTTTCGTTCCAGTGATTAACTACTATGGCAACATGACATTGAGGTGAAAATGATAATTCTACAAAATTGTAATCGTTGTATCAATAACTGTACTGTAAAGTGTAAGGCCATTAATTATAACGCACTAGCCAATGAGTACTGGAATGGCCCCCAATCGAGTATGCGCATGAAAAGTACTGCACCAACTAGATTAAGAGCACCGAAAGCCACGGACCCAGAAGCGAGGCTCATGATACTTGTAGCCTCACTGGTTACGTTTCCGAATGGTCCCAAGGGAATGGATTAAGACATATCTCGCTATGTCATGTCATCCTCGACTAAAGATGGCATTTCTTCCACAACATGTGCCTGTTTGAATTGTTAGATGTCAATATGCAGAACTGGAATTTTAGCTGCCAAGCGGAATCCATCTTGGACATAACAGAGATTGAATGTTTTCTTTTCCCTTTTGCTCATGTAATTAGGTGCAGCTCGCTACTACTTAGCATAGTACAGCAGAAAATATGGTATCTATTGTTTCTTGACACATTGTGCACGTACGACATTATGTGTCGATCTGCATGATTCTGTCGCAACTTAGAGACTTAGTCATGCAAGGTATGCATCAACCTCTATTTTGACGTACTCAAACCCAATTAAGCAGAAAAATGTTACTATTATCTCTTTTTGGCGACAAACGCTACATCCGAATTTGTAATTGCAATAATTCATAATTTAAAAATTTCTGATCAAACTACTTAGATTTATCGCAAATCTTGTACATCTTCACTGAATCCACAACCATGGCTCTATCTTCTGGGTTTTGTGGCCACGACAGATACCAACTACTAACAGAAGACCAGAAAGAAGAAGCTGCAGTGTTTTGCTGGGTATTTCTCCAAGGCTTATTACCCATTTGGTCGGGAAAGAACCCATTGGTACCTCCCACCGCGACATTAAGAATCAAGTAAAATTCCTGGTCAAAGGGAGCAATGGGTGAGCCAGCGGGCCACGGGTTTTGAATGTAAGACCCATTCTGGTATGTAGGCAGGAATTTTCCTACTTCCCAAAATGGCTTGTTGAATCGATGGTAAAACACCTGCTGTAATCTCTTGTCCACGTATGTCTTGATATATTTGTCACTCCACTCCAACCCGAATGTATGGAAAGTATTACCGAACAGGCTTAGTTTTCTGCGGTAAGACATAAATGTCTGAAGGTATCCATCAATAGTGGTCGAAGGACCCCAGTGAAGTGTACTGGAAATTTGATCGTAGCCTCCCTCCTCATAAAGGACACCATTTCCCCGAGACTCGACAATGTCTATTTCTCCGCTGGCAGGCCAGGGGCCGTAGGTGTCGTTGACAGGTAATAGCCATAATGCAGGCCAAAGCCAGTCACCTTTGGGCATTTTCGCACGAATTTCAATTTTTCCGTACTTGATGCTGGCAGAAAGCTTGGTATTAAGTCGTGCGCTTTGCACCGGAGGTAAAATGACGTTCTCACTTCTGTTGGAAGTAATCCAACATTGATCTGCTCCTTGGCCCGTGCATGTCCCGTCAGCTGTGAGGTTAACTGTGTAACCATTTAATATATCGTCGTTGGAAATGGTCTCATTGGTCAAGGTGGGAAGAATGTATAGTTTTCCGTCTTTCACATACGAATTCCTCTCACTTGAGGTTGTCCAGTCGAAAGCACCATTTCCAAATCCTCCAACTTGCACTTCTCGGGTCCAAATGTCTTCTCTGAAGGTGTCAAATTCATCGATGAGGACCTCACAGTAGTCGAAGTTAGTCACTGATCTCCATGCTGCCCAAACCTGCAAAGCAATACTTACACATCCAAGAGCAATACCAGCACAGAAGATCCAACTGAGATTTCTGAGTCTTCTCCGGCTTTTTCCCTTAAGCCATGGCTTCTCACGAGCTTCCCCTTTCGGCGTAAGACTGGTTCTAGATACCCTCTTGGCAATTACTAGTTCGTCCTCTGTGCCAACCACCTTTGTAGTATAACTTGTCTTTGTAGCTCGATTTCGGAAGTATCCCGACGAGTTCCATTCACTACCAATAATACTGCCTTGTCCGCTTCCTAGCATGCTTCCACGACGAGAACTCATACTATGGAGTCGACTGCCTGGACCAAAGTGTTCATACACTGGCATGCCAAACGCAGTACCCAATTCAGGAACAAGATCCAGAAAGTCTTCATCGATGTCAGAATGATTCTCGACAACTGTGTTGCTGAGACCTCGAGGAGGGGTCGGTTCTCTGCTTTTATTGAATTGAGCATCTGAAATATCTTGGGAAAGTGATTCATCGAGCTTAGAGAGACCGATTTTGGAATCATCGGGATTCCTTTGATAATTATTGCTTGTTGAACTCATATCTGAAGTCTTGAAGAAGAATAAAAAAGAGTCGTAGATTTAGAGAGGGAGGAAGTCGGTGAATCTAATAAGATATCACGAACTAAAACGTATGATTAGTGAAAATAAGCGCTGCGCCCATGAATTGCGCCTTAACAACTCGCAGGGAACGGCTCCATCAGTACTTATCGCAATTTCTGAATTGAGGATACTAATGGCGGTTTACACTTGCCTCGACCACTACTTATGCACGACAGGGCTCAAAGGATTGTAATAGCATCGCAGAAATACGCACCTCGTATCTCGCAGGGAACTGACCCACATGACGCATGTCCCACGACCCACATCCGCGTCATCTATATGCAGAATATAGTAATACATGACTAGTGTAAACTATCTCTGGTGCATCTATAGAGCCAAAGGTGTCAATTTCTGAACTAAGAGGTGGTAATATAACTTAACTCAGCTGATTTTCGTACGGCTCTCCCTGATCAATAATTCGTGCATCTCCTTATACTTAAAGTTCCCAAATCCAGCCTAAATTTTCTTTTCGCAGCCAATATTTGCTATGGGAATTTCAGATTTCTTCTTATTCAAAGGTGCACCTGAAACCGAAGGGGATGCCAGAGAGAATGATCAAACACACAATATGTCTTTTGAAGGGTTTGTAGACCCTACTGGAGCAGTTGGACCAAACGTTCAATTCATAGTCGGCGAGAACAATGCAAATTTCGAAGGAGAGATTCCCATGCTGCCGGCAGCTGCCATAATGGCTGCTGGCAATGACTTCAAGGATCCACAGTTCATTGTGGTGAATTATCTACTTGATATCTGTCAAGGAAACGGTTGGTTCAAGTTGGTGGATCCACTTGAACCTTGTGTTATCAAAATGAACAGTAGAAAGGGAAAGGAGGCTAAGTACAGATATTTGCCAGCTTGTGACTACATAGAACCATTTTCTTTCGTTGACTGCGCTGCTCGATTTCTTCGATCTGATGTGTGTGTGCGAGTATCATTTCCTGTCATTCATGCTATCTTGGACGTGTTCTCTGATAAAAAAACAGTGACTCTAGATGCGGACCACAACATTCAAATCATTGAAAACATTCCTGACTTGCAGTGGGTTCGGAAGTACCAGAATTGTGCATTTGTTCGTAATGAGAAGAGTTTGGTATGCTGGCATAACTCAGTTCAAGAAGTGACTTCATATGTCCGAACACTCGAGAAAAAGATGGTGGACTATGTATGGGAGAAGGGAAACGCAGTTGATTTGAATGCTACGGAGTATGTGCCACGTGTTACCTTTACGGGAGCACTCCATAAGTTTCCAAAATCTGACAGTGGTTCTGACGACACTACGGAGGAGAAGCTGGAGAACATCGTTTTCCAAAAAGTAATTTCCGAGAACTCTTCCGAGACTTCCAAAAAACCAAACTTAACCAAAACGTCTTCCAGATTATCTGTTGCAACCCCTACGAATAAGGTGTCGATGGACCTATCTGAAAGCAACTACACTAACAAAGTATCGATGGATTTATCTGAAGGCAGCATCAACAGAAGGGAACCATTGGATTTTTCTGAGTTGCACGAGCCGACCGAAGAAAAAGAGAAGATTGGCGCATCTTCGAATTCTTCTCAGAACAATGAGAATGAGAACCACTCTACGAAGTCCACACAACTGACCACCAAAGAAAGGATATCTATCACCGAGGAAAGCATTCAAGATGTGAGTAGCAATAACGAAGTGGAATTGGAACTGCAAGTCTCTGAAAGACCGGTCATGTACACTCATGCAACCATGTCTGCGCTTTCTGTTGCGTTGGTGCTCACTTGGTCGGGGTTGCAAATTGCTGAAGTTGCAAAGACCATAAAGGCAGAAAAGGATTACTACATTCTTTTTTCATTGCTAATGGTGGCTCCATACTTCCTCTTCACCAGTTTCTTTGGTTCTGCAGTCATCTCAGTTGTGTTCTACATCTTAGGACCCATTTCGCAAATGGAGAGAAACTCCTACTCTTATTCGGTAAACAAAGTACCGAGAATCAAAGCCGTCAATGGGAACTTACCTCATGTAACCATTCAATGCCCAGTTTACAAAGAAAAGTTAGAATCAGTCATCAAGCCTACTGTCAAGAGTCTTCAAGCAGCTATCCGAACCTATGAACTTCAAGGTGGATCTGCGAACGTTTTTATCAACGACGACGGTTTGCAATTAATCGATCGCGAGGAAGCTCTTGAGCGTATCGAGTTCTATGAGGAGTGTGGTTTGGGGTACATCGCACGCCCAGCACATGGAGACAATGGATTCGTCAGGAAGGGAAGATTCAAAAAGGCTTCCAACATGAATTACTGTCTCAACATCTCAAAGATGGTAGATGTTCAATTCCATGAACGTTTAGCTGAAATTGAACATCCAACACCAAAAGAGGAGTCTGGTCTCTATCTTGAGGTCCTTGAGGATGTGGTGAAAGAAGAAGGAAAATGCTGGGCCGGTGGAGATATCCTCCTTGGAGAGCTCATTCTCATCATTGATTCAGATACCAGAGTACCAGAAGACTGCTTTATCGATTCAGTCTCGGAAATGTACGCTTCACCTGAGGTTGCCATCATCCAGCATGCATCTGGTGTGATGATGGTTGTTGGAAACTACTGGGAGAAGATGATTGCGTGGTTCACTGATTTAATTTACTTCTCCATTTCTTGTGTTTCTGGTAACGGCTTGACCATGGCTGCTTTTGTTGGTCACAATGCATTTCTCAGATGGTCTGCTATTCAGGAGTTGGCTTACGTGGATGAAGAAGACGGAAGAACAAAGTACTGGTCTGAATCTCATGTTTCAGAGGACTTCGAAATGACTTTGAAATTGGCATCGCTAGGCTACACTATTCGTATTGCAACTTATCATGATCGTGGATTCATGGAGGGAGTCTCATTGACCGTCTATGATGAGATTACTAGGTGGTCTAAATACGCCTTTGGCTGTGCAGAGATCATGTTTACTCCATTCAAGAAGTGGTGGACAGGAAAGATCTTTTCCAACCTCTTCATTCTATTTCTTAACTCAGGTATCCCACTTTCATGCAAGTTCAGTATTTTGAGTTACATGGGAACATATTTTGCTATTGCAAGCTCATTGATTATGCTTATAGCTAACTATTTTATTGTGGGATACTATAATTGGGGCTATTCTAGAGTGTACATTGATGCAATGAAAGTGTTCGTTTCTGTGTTGGTTGTCTTTGGCTGTGCTTCGCAGGTTGCTTATATTATTGGAAGATATCGTATCTACAAGCATTCAATTTGGCAAATGATTCTCGAGTTCAGATACTCAGTACTCTTCTGTGTTTTCATGGGTGGCCTCTCATGGCACATGATTGTTTCTATTGGCAGTTACTTCATGTCGATAGACATGCAATGGGGCGCAACAGCCAAAGACATTGACGACTCCAATTTCTTCAAGGAGTTGCCTAAAGCAACGAAAAACTACAGATTCATGTACATTGTTTGCATTTTATTAATTGGTGGTATGATATTGGGTGCATATGGTGTCCCATATGCTTATCAGATAAGGCTCTTGGTGTGCGCCTTACCACTAGGATGGTCAGTCGCCAGTCATATGTTGGCCCCCCTCGTTTTGAATCCACAGCTCATGACCTTTGCTTGGTGATTCGGGGTTTCTTTTTAGATAAGCTAATGAATATTACTATTTCTAGGCCAAGGTTAACTTGACGACGAACTAAGAATTATAAGGGATGATCCTCATGGTGATTCTCAAAGGGGTTCTTCGCCGGAAAAATCTTGGAGTGCAGCGATTTCAGGAAATGATTTTCCGCTCTTCTGTTGGACCTCGCAATAACTTCACTGCATTTCATAAGAATTTCTAGTATTAGCACTATCCAGGACTACGAGGATGCAATCCACTAGGAGAAACCCATGATAAGATTCCAGAGAGGCTGCGGAAAATTAAATGGTTCCAAGTCCAAAGCAATTCGACAGCTTAGATTACCTACTTAGACATGGAATACAAAAATGCATGCCCGAGGTCGGAAGGAAAGCAGGTTAGTATGAACGTTGAAAATCCTCACGTTCGATCGCAGCAATCGACGATATGCATTGAGTCTGATCACCATGCAGTAGTTGAGTTCGATTTTGCGCAATCTCTAATGCAAGATGCGCGACATTTGAGTTGCTGGTGAGCATCGGAGGGTACCGGAGATGGACAGGTGATTGCCAGTAATTACCCCATCCCCCCAATTTATTATAAACATCAATCTGAGAGTTAATAGGCTGCATGTATTCGTAGATGCGACTCTAGGCTAGACTCCAGGCTAGCGGTTATGAAATCAAGGTAGTCATACGATCGATCTATGCGTCAGCAATGAGAAGTTACGAGGCACCTATTTACAAACCACAGTGGTGCTAAACACAGTTCCCCTTTTCACAAGCAGACAGATTTGGGCTGTAGAAACAAGAAGTCGGAAAGCTCGAGCATGTCATACTGAAATGAAATTCCCCAAAGACTTCTCAATAAGTCGAAACAATTCGTGTTTCACAATAACTTTCAATTTCGAAAAACTGCAATAGGAGATCCGAGTTGCAAACCAGGCTGTGCACCTAATTGATGTTATGTATCCAATTTTCTGGATGGGGTTAAATCTGCTGATTTTGCGAGAAAGCCATCATCTTTAATGCGAGTGCGCTTTGGCAGATCCCAGTGCATGAAACAATCAGCTACTACGATTATTTTCCGAATAGAAGATGTCTTTTTGTAATAGCTTGCAGTTGACGCTCATGTGTTCGACTAATACTCAATTCGGATCCATATAAGAGCGTGGCACAATTTGAGGTTTTACGCGGCCCGAGGTCAGCATACACTCGGGGCCTTGTTTTTCTGAAGATTTTACGTCTCCCAATGTGAGCGATTTGCTCGGCAAATTTATTCGACGCTTTTTTTTTTTTGTTTAGACTCATTTTAGAGGTGAAACTCGAAAAGATTACCCTTCATGCTTGAAGTTTCACGCAGGGCCCCTAACGGCACAAGAAAAAAAACTAAGCATGGCGGTTTTCACATTCCTAATCTGATGATAAATAATCCGAAGATATTTCACTTCGTTTTGGAGGAAGTGAATAAAATCCCATTTATCGGTAATCAACCTCCACTCTCTCGTTGTAAATGACAGGCCCCTGTATAGTAAGTTTCATAACCATTACAGGTGCAGAGCAAGTGGCTTTGCAGGTCATTAATGGTGGAGGTAGCCATACAATTCGTCAGGGTCTCTTTTCTTCGAGTAAAGTAACGTTCAAATTGATAGTAGTTTTTCATGTTTTGGTTTAAAATGAAGAAAAGGGACTTCATTTGCGGAGTTAATTTTCAGATTCCGCCTGTCATTCTGAAGTACCAGATTGATCAGATAAGTTTCCTTTCTGAGCATCCATAAAATCAAGATAGAGCTATAAAGACAATTCTAAGCCCGGAGAAAATAATTCAGGTTGAAGAGGTGATCAGATCGGTACTAGTAGATCTGTAGGCATGTAATGTTGAATGACTCCTTCAAAGCATCCAAGGAATGGTGGAGATCAGTATTCTGAAATTCACGACTAACTTTGGGGAAAACATCCGTTCATAACGAGACAAGTGGAACAACTCCAAGACAACGGTTCCATTCTATTTGTGCATTCAGTGATTCTCTCAACAATACTATGTTTTCTGAGCAATCGACCATCCATAGAGTTCATTTCTGTCATCTCTTGGAACCTTTCACTTCTTATTCCAGTTCACTGAATGTCTACTCAACATGGTAATCCTTTTTTCCCTACTTTTCCGTCCCTTGCACCTTGAATCATTGACTACACCTCATAACTAATTGCTATTAATCAATTCCTAGTTAGGGCCCTCCTCAGGTCAAGCCTGGGTATTCCCACGTAATGCATTCGTTCATAAAAAGAACTGTTGTGTTAAATCACGCTGCCACAAACACAAGATTTACTATAAATTCATCCCATGTCCCCAGACATATCATCCATGCTTTTTTTGCCACTTGACGTTCACTGGATATCGCAGCGTCTTTTTAGCTTCCCTAAATCTTGCTGGCAGGTGTGACCACCCTCCGCGTTCACGCTTCGCACAAACAAAACATTTCCTATGTTTATTTGCTACTCTTACTACCAAAACATCAGCACTTTTCGCCCGAAATGCCTCCAAAAACCAAGACAGTTGCAGCTCCCGCTTTTAAAATCACCTACAAGGGTATGTGGCTAATCCGTTGATTTTTTCAACCATTAATTATTAACCCCCAGACATGATTAAGTCCGCCATTGTTTCTTTGAAGGAAAGAAATGGTTCTTCGTATGTACCAAGCTGAATCACCAACAAATTACCTAGTTAGAACAGAAATCAAATGCCCGTGTAATTTCTCACCTAATTCGCCGCTTTCCCTTTTATTTCGTTGCTCTGTGGTCCAATTGGCGAGCGATATTGTTTATTGATTTTTGTTTTTACCCCCAATATTATTTGCATCAAAGTGCATGTCCCTTTGTGTTGTTTTGATGTTGTTTTTTTCATTCCATACTAACTCCCTAGTCGCCAGGCCGTCAAGAAGTACGTCCAATCCAATTACGACGTCAAAGCCCCTAACTTTGATGCGTTGTTCAACGCAGCATTGAGAAAGGGTGTTGATTTGGGTGACTTTGCTCAGCCCAAGGGTCCCTCTGGACCAATAAAGGTTGCCAAGAAGGAGAAGCCATTGGCTCCTTCTCCACCAAAGGTCACAAAGAAGGCTCCAGTGAAGAAGGTTGCTGCAAAGACTCCGACTAAAGCTGCCAAGGCTGTCAAGAAAGCCCCTGCTAAGAAAGCTCCTACTAAGAAGGATGTCCCAACTAAGAAGGATGCTCCAACTAAAAAGGCTCCAGTTAAGAAAGCTACTTCCAAGGCTACTCCAAAAACCGCGAGGGCCGCTCCAAAGGCTACTAAGGCCGCTCCTAAAGCTGCTAAGACTGCCTCCAAAGCTACTAAGGCTGCTCCAAAGGCTACTGCTAAGACTAAGCCTGTTTCGAAGACTACGCCAAAGTCCACTAAAGCTACCCCAAAGAAGACCACAGCCAAGGCTGAGCCTAAGTCTAAAGTTGAACCCAAGTCCAAAGCTGCACCTAAGAAGGCTGCTCCCTCCAAGGTGACCAAGCCTAAAGCAGCCCCAAAGAAGACTGTGGTCAAGAACGTTGTGAAGAAGGAGGCCCCAAAGACTGTGAAGAAGGCTACCAAGTCTTCT
>Ga0160505_100919_pt1 | contig 14863 bp, 8 predicted proteins | sample DIDeMG_FD_108225 | JGI IMG/M metagenome (GOLD analysis project Ga0160505, IMG submission 108225) | Enriched chicken feces microbial communities from UW Madison campus, WI, USA - DID2874_E49_Stillage MG | ecosystem: Host-associated > Birds > Digestive system > Large intestine > Fecal ... | reverse complement strand
TTACATCAAATAGTTACATAAAATTTACAAAACAAAACGATATACAAAGAAGACATGAGATTTCAAAAACATTTGTCTCTATGAGACTGGCAAAGTAGCGGTGTCAGCGCGCGTAATAAGTTCGGACGTTCGATGGCGCCGAATTTTCCATGAAAGTATCCATGTGCTAAGGGAAACCTGAGATACATAACTTTCCACACAGAAGCTCCACGGCAATAGTGATCATAACTTATTGGAGGGGCCCATAGTAACTGTCCTTGAGCTGAGAATGTTGGTCCGGTTTTTGTCAACTCACGGTGGTCTGGAGAGCTATTTCCAACAAGAGGTGTATCACCAGGGAAAGGTCAGTCTTGCGAGTGCTTCTAACTGGAAACAGTTGTTGAACTCAACTCCAAGAAATTGACTTCAATCAATTAAACCATTAGATGAAATGGATGATTAGTTTATTGTCCTTACATCAAATAGTGAAGGCACGAAATTTCAAAAACATTTGTCTCTATGAGACTGGCAAGGTAGTGGTGTCGGCGCGTGCTATGAGTTCAGACGTTCGATAGCGCCAAAATTTTCATAAAGATCTCCTTATTTCAGGTGCAATGACCATGCCTGACAGTTAAAAAGGACATTCACTGGTTAATGGCCTGGGTTAACCTGACAGGGTTCACGACCGGCTCGTCATGGTTTAGCGACAAAATAAGATATACGACTTTGAACAAAAACCTAATTGGATCGTCAATCATGCAAAATTACTTACTATGGGAAATGTCTTTTGATAGAAGTCCTAAATAATTAAAACAAAAAACAGGCAATCTGGCCGAGTTGGTCTAAGGCGTAGGATTAAGGTTCCTATCTCTTCGGAGGCGAGGGTTCGAATCCCTCGGTTGTCACATCTTTTTACGTTCATGTAGACGTCAAAAATTTTTTTTCCATTTTATTGCTATCAGTGATTACTGTTTTATCTTTTTCTTGGTGGTTCTTGTTGGCAAAGTCTGCAGATGGGCTATCGGGGTTCCACTGCCCGTTGCCAAGAACCATATTCACCAGAGAGATGAAATATTTATTGTCTAACAAACGCGTGCTGACACCACTACTTTGACAGTCTCATAGAGACAAATACCTTGGAAATCACGTCTTCTTTGTATGCCATTTTGTTATATAATTTATTTGTAACCATTTGATGTAAGGACAATAAACTGATTTTCTCTCCCTATTGTCTAACAATTTGGTCTACTCAAACAACTCTCCTCAGAAAAGGTATCCCCGAGTTGATGTATGACTCTAATGATATATAATTTTGAAAGGTTTTAATAGCTGTTGAGAAACCATCTTGGCAGTCTCATTGATATTGACCTGCTAAATTATGTTATTTTTTTGCTAATGTATTTTTTGTCATTATTTGATATGAAACTACTATATACCGGAAGTGAAACTTTATGATGGATTCATCTGAATTCAAATTCCTTTTCAGTAGTAATTGACAACCAAATGTAGATGTCGCAAGTGGGTTCTTGGTTTGGAATTGAGTAGCTGCTATATAGTGAGTTCAATAACCAAACACTTAAAACCATAAAGCTCTAGCCTACGAAAATCATTCAGCCTTTTTAAATATACAAAAAAGTTGAAACCAAAATAAGTTGCAAAGCTCGTATTTTTTTCGTTTTGGACTATTATATCAACAGTACATCTCCGTAATCTAGTTTTCATCTCACAATTTTATTTTTAACGAGGAGTATGGTGTTTATCCATGCACAAAAACTAACATCCCTTCAATGGAAAACTATTAATTATTTTTTCAGCTGAAAATTGCTAAATTTTCATGAGCTTTTCATTATCGTAAATAGAAATACCACAAAAAACTATACTAACATACGGTTTTGAGAAGATAATAAACTGATTCTCTATCTATCTACGGTTTTGAGGTTTTTATTTCAACAAGAGCGACAAAGTGGCGCGCTCAGGGAATATAGAGAGTTAGATATATCATGACTTTATATTAGCTTTTATTGCTAATGTTCTCCTAATTAATTGGGCTTTTGGTAAATGAAAAATATTGTACTAACTAAATGTACTATAGGGCCATCCATATATTCTTGATAAAAAAAAAAGACTGCTAAAGCGTGTGGACTGACAGGAACTGGAATATTGTTTTAAAAAAGGTTTATATGAACTTGTAAACCCCAGATTTTTTTTTTTTAAAAAAAAGGTTTAAAGAGAAAACATTTAGAAGGTGACCCAGATGCTAAATCTTTGGGAACCAAAAGGACGGTATTTCACCAATACATAATACATATTGTTTTCAGGAACATCTTAGTCGTACAATACTGAGTCCTCATATTTCATTATTTTATAAAAGGTATTTTGAAATATTATAACTTGTAAAACCCATGATGGCATATAATGCCTATGGGGTATAAGCTTTATAACCAACACTTAAACACTAAATACTAAATCATTAAATCAAACACGTGACCGTGCTCTTATATTTTCAGACTGAAATATTCAAACTTTATTTTTTTAAATCCCATCAAAATTGAAAGTGACTTGAATTTACTCAAATAGGAAAGTGACCTTTCATAAATTTTTTCAGTTCGTCAGGTAGGCTCACAAAAATTTTCCTCCCATATAATTTTTTTAATTTCCCTCTTCCCTTTCCTCTTTTCTCTTTTCTTCCTTGTTGAAAATTTCTTTGCAAACGTTTCTATAACCAGCATCCATATATCACCATGCCTGTTTCCCAGATTTCGAAGAAGAGAAAGATCGTCGCTGACGGTGTTTTCTACGCTGAACTTAACGAGTTCTTCACCCGTGAGCTCTCCGAGGAGGGATACTCTGGTGTTGAGGTCAGACTTACCTCTACCAAGACCGAGATTGTCGTCAGAGCCACCAACACCCAGCAGGTTCTTGGTGAGAACGGTCGCCGCATCCGTGAGCTGACCTCCCTCGTCCGCAAGCGTTTCAACCTTAAGGAGGACTCCGTCCTCATCTACGCCGAGCGTGTCCAGCAGCGTGGTCTCTCCGCTGTTGCTCAGTGTGAGTCCCTTAAGTTCAAGCTCCTCAACAACCTTGCTATCAGAAGAGCCGCTTACGGTGTTGTCCGTTACGTTATGGAGTCTGGCGCTAAGGGTGTCGAGGTCGTTGTCTCTGGTAAGCTCAGAGCGGCCCGTGCCAAGTCCATGAAGTTCTCCCAGGGTTTCATGATCCACTCCGGTCAGCCCGTCAGAGATTTCATTGACACTGCCACCAGACACGTCCAGCTTAAGCAGGGTATGCTTGGTGTTAAGGTCAAGATTATGCGTGACCCCTCTGCCGGTGCCAAGGTTGGTACCCCCAAGTCTTCCCTCCCTGATCACGTTGTCATTCACCCCGCCAAGGAGGACCAGGTTGCTGCCGAGCCCAGCGTCATCAAGTACATTAAGGATGATGTTGAGGAGGTCCAGGCTGAGGCTGAGGCTCCCGTTTCTGCTTAAATAACATCAACTTTCTGTTAATTTATTTTTGTTAATTTGGGAAATATTTTTTTTTGTCAATTGTAGAAGAGATCAATTCTCACACTGTAGATTTTAGAATTTGGATAGTAGGAAGAGACGTAAGCTCGAGTCGGGATTGTCGATGAAGTCGCTGGGCTGGTTGTGCAAGTTGGCTATTGATAGGCCCAGAGAAATATCACATTAATACTAAGTATTATCATAATACCTTGGTTTTACGATGATGATATCGCGTTTATGTATTCAATTGGTCCCTGACTAGATGGAAACAGCACCCTGAATTTTCATATAACCGAAGAATCAGTGTTTGTGGCTCCCTTCATTCCCTCTGTGCACATGCGTAAAATACGGAACACTATAGTAAATCCAAGTCTTGTATTGGCACTTTGGTGCTGCAGCAATGGTAACCAAGTCTCAAGTGACAAGTCTTTTAATACTTAGCAACAGCTACTATTTATGAAAAATTCAAACCTCCCAACCCAAAGCACCAAACAACCAGGTATCGTGATTTCTATCGAGTAGTATATCTTAGTTCCTTTCATCACTACAATAGAACAAACAACCTACAGATAATAAAAATGGTGGTAAGTAGCAATTCTTCTTTTGCTCTCAATTAATTTTGGGTTCTTTCATGGCTACGACTCTGCTGTTTGTGAATAATGAGGATGGCGTGCTAACAATGTAATTGACAGGCCTTACCAAGGAAAGCAAAGATGGTGAGTACAAATGATTAATGAATCAAACGAGCGTGATATTGGATATTGAACACGAGGATCCAGTGATTTTTAATATTGGATCCTTCTGTCGGGTTTTACTTTTTTACTGAAAGACGGGCGCGCGTATATAGAACGCACCCGCGCAAACGCGTATCTATATGTGTGTGTGTGTGTGTGCTTGTGTCATTGCTTGCTGCGCGAGCTAATTCATATGACGATAACAATGTACTAACGCATATTTTTCACCAGAGTGACTTGATTCACTACCGACTGCGGGTTGTAACCAACGACGGACGCCAGCTGACGGGTCAGCTTTTGGCATTTGACAAAGTAAGTGATAACTCTTTTTTTTTGCTATCCATTCAGCAGCCGCCAGAGCATCTAGATGCATCAAAACAGCATAATATCGGATCTGCTCAAACTAGCTGCCTTTATTATTGTTTATTTATTTCTTATCCCGGGCAAGAGTACTAACACAGCCTAATAACCTACAGTTTATGAATCTCGTGCTGGCAGATACCGAGGAGTTCCGGGCCAAGAAGAAGCAGCCTACAAAGGAAGTGAAGCGTAGTATTGGACTAGTAATCCTGCGCGGTGAAACAATTGTCTCCGTTAGTGTTGAGGCCCCGCCTCCCTCAAGCGACATTCGCCCGGCCGCCGCCGCCGCGGCTGCTGCAGCCCCCAGCGCGTCGCAAGCAAGACCGATCACGCGCGCCCCATTGTCGGCGCCCGTGCGGACTGTTGGCGGCGGCGCTGGCGGCCCCCCACCCCCAGCCTTTTTTGGTGGTGGTGCTGCGGGCGGGCCCCCGCCTGGCTTCCGGCCTCCACCCGGATTTGGTGGCAGCAAATAACAGTGGGAAATCTTTAATCATCCTACCTCTTTCTCAGTTGGGCTAGAAAAAAAAAAGAAGAAAAAAAAAACTACCTACCTCTGGCGAATTCATTGCACCTTTTTTTTTTTTGTTTCCCCCTTATTTTTATTTTTATTATTTCTTGTTTATTTCTTGTTGTTGTTAGACCAAAGGGAAGACGCGCAGGTTGTGTGTCTTTGGAGCGAGCTAGCCGTATATCTCGTGGTCTGTATAGCTGCTGATGTTTATATTGAATATTGTTGTACAGCTCCGCCTCTCCTCCTTTTTTTTTTTAAAGAAAAAACCAAAAAAAAAAACCAACAATAGATATGTGGCTAGTGGTATATCTTGAACTCTTCGCTCGACGAGAAGAGAGAATGTAATAATGTATTTTAAATTATTCTTTTTTTATTTTTTATTTTTGTTTCCCGGTCCATTTATTCAATACGAAATATCTTATTGTTTTTTTTTCTGCTTACTGCAATGGACTTGTAATTTTTTTTTATCAAGGCTGACTTTTCATAAGCAATATATATATCCTGCACTATAATCTGAGAGAAGTTACGACTATTGTAGGCAATTAAAAAAAAAAAAAAAAAAAAAAAAAAAAAAAAAAGCAAGTGGACACATTCCATGTGCACCACTACACCCGACAGAGCGCAGCGCGCTGTTTGAGAGAAAAGAGAAGGTGTTTCTAGAACTTAATCTTTATAGTCTTGATATTAAGAATGGATCTCAGCCCATGGAAATTTCCATAAACAATTCAGAATCGTATAACGTCCAAAGGGCCCCTTTTTACACAAGTGCTGCCAGGTTTACTCTTTTTCAGTCTTGTCGAGACAAGGGCTACATGTCTCTTCTTTTTTTTGTATCTTTCTCTACATGTAATAGTCAACAATATATACTATGAATTATATTAGTTTGTAATATTATAAACTGGTTATTAGAAAAGAAAGTCACTGCTGAATTTGTATTCAGTTATATATGGAATGATTGTAAAACAAAAGATTATTATGGATGGGTATGCGATATTAAGAGTTTGAAAGAAAGGAGGGAAAAAATTAGTCTATCAATAAAATAAAATAAAATAAAATAAAATAAAAAGAATGAATAAAAAAAAAATATGACAGCCAAAAAGAAAAAAAGTAATGGCCAGTAACAGCTGATATACCAGCAGCTGCGTTTTTTTAAGACTTCCGGTTGTTGTTCACATTGTTCATGTGTAACCACTCCTTAAAATTGTCCGACCCAATAAATGTTTTATAAATGGACTGCTTGTGAAGATCCGCTGTCTGCTTTTGAAACCGTTTAACACGGCTTTCGTGTAACCCGGGAAGAAGACTAATCGCAGGCGCAATATCATTTTCTTCAAAGTTATCGGTAATGTCATCATCACCGTTAGTTTCAGTCTCTTCATCCTCTTCATTGACCGGCTTTGTGGTTGGTGGCAGCGGGTTTACATGCTTTCCAGAGAATTTGCGCGAAGATGTACGCCGGGGCGCAGGGGGCTGAAGAGGCAGAGCCGGGGGCGAAGTGTAATGGAAAATCTCTTCATCAGTGTTCATGGAGTCACTGTTATTCGATATAAAGCCAGCTTTTTCGCCCATTGTGCCATTTCCATCGGAAAGACCGGCTCCCGTACCGTTGAAACTGAGACCAAGACTAGAAAGTGACAGCATTGATGAGCGGCTATTGCCACGATCAAGATCTACACTGGCCCGCATCAATAGACCAGCAGAAGTAGCAGGAGCAGTCGCTGCACCAGGCAGCGACGTGGTAGAGCCCGTGACCAGCGATTTGCGAGACAAATTGCGCAAAAGGCTCACCGTGTTGGCTGACGAGTTGCGCGCACTTGTTGCATTGTTATCAACAATAATAGCTGTCGTTGCCGTTGCAATCGTTGTACCTGTCATCGCTGCAGTTGTAGTAGTACGAAACTGATCCTGCGATGTTATAGGATACAATAGCCCCGATGGCTTAACCACGCTTGTAGACACAGTGGGGTTGCTGGTAACACTAACGGCAGGTTCTATCGACGACCAGCTGTTCCTTTGATTACCACCGTTAGAGGTCACTGCTACTAGGCCTGGTGTGCCTAGCGAGCGTCTTCGACGGAATGTGCTATTAGTTCTCGACATCTTGAGACTTTCTCTACGCTTGGGTGAGCTGGTTGGCGAGGAAAGGTCGCGCATAAACTCGTCCTGCGCAAAGGAAAGAGTGGTCTCTTCCGCATTGTCCTCCTCTTCTACCGGATCTAAATAGCAAGAAAGCGGTCCTAAAAACCTTGCCGTAAGAGTAGCAAAATGAAAACGAATTGCAAAGTCAACACTTTTCTCGGGGCCAGTATTATTGTTTGGTGCCGACCGAACTTGGTTGATAAGCCTGGTGAGACTTGAAATGAACTTGGGGTCAGGGTAGAGTAATCGGGTTTTAAGAATTCCACGGCGCGCATTGCGCATTAAACTCTTGATTCTGGCCTCTTCCTCACGGTTGACCTGTTCAGTTTCAAACTCACTGCTATTACTTTGATTTCGCTTATGGGTTTTAGTTATGTTGGCACCAAACGCGCTAAAGGATGTAGGCAATTTTGCAAAAGTAGACGTGATGGGCATAGATATACCGGTCTTGTCAATGTGTCGCCGGTGCATTTTGCCATTATTGAAACCAAAGTTAGGGATATAACGAGAAAACAGGCGGCTAGTCCAAGATGCGTTGGCATGTGACTGACGGTTACCAAGAGGAGACGTCACAGCGAGTGGACTGTTCATAGCCACATCTGTCTTTTCCATCGGAGATAACGGTGTAGTTGACATGGCGTTGACGCTCTGACTCTGGCGCAGAATGCTCTGGCGTCGGAGCACGCCTACTCCATTGTGGAAAGTACGGTAATACTGGAATGGAGCTGACATGAGTGCCTTTTTAGCACTGTTAGAGAGATTCTCTGGCGGTGACAGAACAAAGAGAAGCGTGTCACTCTTTGCAATTCCCTTGACCAAAAACGGATTTGTAACGCCAATGATTCCAGAGTCCATGTCACTGGGACACGTGTGGATTGTCACATATTCTCTAATGCGACCAGCGTAGGGAATTGGTCTTATGAGATCAACCAGAAGTGAGATAAAGGACGAGCACAGATGGGGAGAGCTGGAGTATACCACAATAGGCTTTGCTAACAGCATGTACTCGTAAAGTATATACAAGTCAGAGATGTCCGAAACAAAATTGACAAGGTAGTCCCAGTTTGCCGAGGGTTCAGTGGCTGTTATTACGGGAGCATTATACTGAGTATAAAGCTTTGGATCACATGAAAAGTTGGTAAGATCAGAAGTCGAGACTGAGTGCTTGGAAAGACCCTTGACGTTGTGCGAGTGGAAATTAGCGCTTTTGGTGTCGAGATCAATAGTTCCTAACAGCGGCGACGAGTCGTATAGGGGTATTGACAGATTAATGATGGTACCTAGAAATCCCAGCTCCAAAGTAGAGTTGGGATCTGGATCTGGCCATTGAGAGATGTTAGAGATGGCAGTGTGAATTATTGGCAACTTTTCGTCAAGCAGGCTGTTGACTGAGGTAGAGTGAGCGAGTTTTCGCTTGCGAATGGAGGAATCGTCATCCTCAATAAAGCCGTCGCGGTCGTGTATCTTGCGGCGTACCTGGCTGTAAATCATGTCGTTTTCCTCCTCAACGCTGCTGTTAAATTCACGGTTGTGGTCGACAATGTCAGCCATTAGCTGCAGACATGCGTTAAACAATTGAGGGTAGTCCAGGCGCGAGACGATAACGAGAGACTCTTGTATGTATCCCCGGGATGAGCTTCGAGAGCGCTGCTGGGAAAAGAGGGCGTAGCCGTGCAAAACGGTATCTGGGAACGTTGAAGACTGAAACCGAAAAGAGTGGAATTGGGACTTGGACTCCTTGCTAGATGACCGTTCGGGAAGTGATGAGAAACAAATGGCTTGAAAGTCCTCCTCAGTGAACTGAATGGCAGGCTGGATGATTTTGAGGTCCGGACCTATTTCAACATCGAATTGCACGACCATTATACAGACCATCCAGCGCGCAAGGGCCTCGATAAGGTCAGAGCTGAGGTTCTGGTTGTGACTGGAGGACTCCATCATGAGCTCATGAATTTTGTAGGATGAAAGAAAAGACGACGGGATGCGTTGCTTCTTTGGGGGTGGAGGCTGGATAGCAGGGGGGGACTTTTGAATAGATTGAACCGAGAGGCGACTGGAGATGGACGCGTTAGAGGGCTTTATCGGGGACAGGGATTTAGACGATATATCGTCGAACCAGTTAATACTGCCGTTGTTGAAATCGGACAGCGGTAATTGATTGAACGACATGGACAGGGAATAGTGGAGACGCTTGAAAGAGAATGCTGGCGAAGGGTCTTAAAGAAGGATGGTGCACTAGCATCTGTGAAGTCAAGAGGATTATCTTTCGATAGACAGATTTAAAAAAAAAAAAATTAATAAAATAAAATAAAAATCCAAAATGCTAGAATCAACAAAGTGAGCAAAAAAAAAAATTTAAGGGGGATTTGCGTCAAGCCCAAAGATTTAAGGAACGTCTTAAGGTGAACTAAAAAATAAAACAAAAAAAAGGAGAAGTACATTAGCAGCTACTCGCATAAGAGGTATTAACTACAATTCGAAATTTCATACAAAGGTTTCGAGAGGGTATAGAATGCAATAAGCACTGACTTTTACATGGAAACGTGTCGGTAGTTGTTGATTTGTTGAATTGGGCACGTTTTTTTTTTGTTGCTGAAGTCTGTACTCCCCTTTTCGTATGCCAACGCGTGTTATGTGTGCGATCCGTGACACTGTGGGCGGCCCGCAGCGATGCACTTGAACACGGAAAAAAATTAAGGGGGTAAGCAAAAGAAACCTAAGGAATATTGTAAAGCATGCGCATGGCGCAGCCTTGGCAGTCTCATGGTAGGAGTGTATAGCATGGAAGCACTCTAATTGGTCCATTGCTTATCGCGACAAGAGAACAGCGGAGGTTTGATCAGGAGAGTGAAGCAAATGGCCTTGTTCAGCTTGGAAAAACAAAGAGAGAGAGCGAGAGAGACTACTGCATACGCATCTCCTGCGTGAATTACAGTTTAGCCGAGCCGTTTAAAAGGTAGTGACCCAAAGGGGGGTAGTGAGACTTGTGACATGAGACATGAGGATAAATCATTTATAAAATGGGAAGAGGGGGGTTGTGTGTGGCATAATGGGTGTGAAGGCCACAGACAGTCTGTTGTGTCTTACAAAGCGGTTGTGGTGGTGTAATCTTTCACTTTTCTTTTTTTGTGATTTATGCATTGCGGTTTTTAATGGCGTTGTTGTTTCAATGTGTGTCACAGTGGGAGATGTCGTGTGCACGGGGGTTTTGACCACGTCAAAGAGTTTCAAGGGCGAGAATCTACGGTGCGATGCCGACGGTTATCGGGCCCTTTTGCTAATGATAAATCGATATGGAAATAATTGATTAATCTTATAAAAACCTATAGTAATCTATATTATATATATATATATACTGCTGTCTACTTTTTTTTATATATCTAATCATCATGTGTTTTTTTTTTTATAAACAACTAAAGAAAAAAAAAAAAAAAAAAAAAAAAAAAGTGTATTATTATTATTGTTGTTGTTGTTTTCTACTGTGTCAAACAGGAGATATACGCGCTCTGGCACCAAACTTACAACCGTTGGAAATGCTTGTCAGTTTGCTTTCCAAGTTCTACCATAACAAAATCCCAGATAATAATTGATAATTGCTTGATAAAATAATGAATAGAAAAACAATAATAATAAAAATAAAAAACGCGACTTGTTGACCGTGTTTTCTCCACAATGTTGCGGTCCCAATTGCACCATACCGACCTCTTGTCTGTTGTGGCCCCTGCTGATGTTAGAGGCCTTTCTCCTGAATTTTCTCTGAAAACCCACGCCGGACACGTACGGAATAGCCCCCGCTTATACCGTTCAGAGACCACTCTGTAGCTGTTGCTTTCAATTACATGTTCATCGTTTGATTTGGGAAACACACAATCCACCATGTCTACTGCACTCCATTATATGCCAGCAGCGTGGTGCTTGCGTGCAGTTCGACTGCACGGCTGCTGCCCTAAAAATAAGATTTGGTGTTGTTGTTCTTGTTGTTTGAAGAGCTGTATTTAAATCCTCCAGTTTCCTTTTTTTTTCTTTACGTTTCCCTTTCCTTCTCCTTTCTCTCCCCATCACCATTTAAGCAATTGCCATCTTCGACACTCCGCCACCATCAAGATCTTCCTCTAACTAGGAACTTCCATCTTTCATCGCCATTTCTCCCGCATCTCGCCTCCCCCTATCTCCATCAACAATGTCTGCTAGTGAACCTGTTGCCGCTGCTTCACCCACCGTCCCCACTATCGCAGCCCCCACACAGCCTGCCCAGGCTTCTGCTGTTGCGGATGCTCGTAGAATCTACTTGGGTAATCTCCCTCGTTCAGTCAAACCTGAAGATGTCACCGCTTTTCTGAAGGATTTCACTGTGTATGTATTCAACAATTAACCTTTACATAGCATTATCTAACCTTGGCTTGTAGCGAGAATGTTTCCATTCCCAAGTCGCGCTTCCGCCGCCCGCGAAAGATCTTTGCCTTTGTTGATCTCGCGTCTGCAGCTGAAGCCCAGAAGGCTCTGGAAACCTTGAATGAGACTCTTATGCAAGATCGTAAGGTGTCTGTTAAACTAGCCAACCCAATCATCCCCAAAGAAAAGTCTGAAAAGAAGGTATGTGTTGATACTTTTTTAATTTATCATGTATTGTATCTAACTACTTTTTTGCCCCACCTTAGCCCAAATCTGAGACCAAGGAAAGCCCCAAGGAGGCTTCCAAACAAACCTCTAAGGAAGCTTCTAAAGAAAAGGTCGAACCAGAAGTGGCTGCTGACTCCAGCAATGAAAGCAAGTCGGCTGAAAAATCAAAGAATAAGAGCAAGTCGAAGAGCAATCGCCCCCGCATTAAACGTGAGCGTGGCCCCGATGACATTTCGCCTGCCGACTCAATCTTTATCAGCAATATTTCTCCCCGGACTTCAAAGGAAGACTTGGCCGAGTTCCTCAAAGACCTCAACCCTGAGTGGACTCATATTTCATTTAAGCGCGTTTATAAAGAGAATCGCTCCTTCCTTCAATTCTTTGGTTTTGCCAAGTTTAAAGACACGGAAATCCAACAAAAGGCAATTGCTGAGTTTAATGGCAAGAAGCTCGGCAATCGCACCGTCTACGTGTCGGCTGTTTTGGGAAAAAAGAAGGAGAAGGAATCTGATGTTTCTAGCAAAACGGAGGAATCAAAAGTAGGCGATACCTCGGAGACTAAGACTCCCAAAGCGCCGAATGGAACTCAGGAAGTGAAGGAGGCTAAGACTACTGCTGCTGCTCCCACTACCGCTGCTCCTGCCACTGCCGCTGCCCCTGCCACTGCTGCTGCTTCTGCTCCCGCTACTACTACTGCTGCTGCTCCTGCTGCTGCTCCCGCTGCCGTGAGTGTTGCCGCGACCACGCAATCTTAAATATACATGGCTATGTAAAATATGCATTAATAGCAGTAATGAATGAAATTTTTAATGTTTTTTTTTCTTCTTAATAATTTGAAATTAGAAAGATTATACAGAATTGCCTAAATACACCTTACTTGCTAAAGTTCTTGATGAAGCTATAGTAAAAAACGACTGATTCACGGTGAACCTCAAATGGCAAATTCTCGTTGACAGTATGAATGTTGCCCATGCGGATATCGGTGACGCGCGTAGGCGAGAACCGGTAAATGTTTTTAGTGAGTGGCCAGTAATGCTTGGTATCAGTGTTGGCGGTCATAAGACTAGGCGCAATAATGATGGGCTTCTTCTTTTTAGCATCCACCGAGTCCTCCTGCTGGTCATTATCAGCAGGCGGGTTGGAGGGATCAATAACGGGGCCAGCAAAGTTTTCAAACACTTCCCGGATCGTGCCAGCCAATGTGTCCCAAGTAGGACCGGTTGAGGGAGAAACTGGAGCAGGCTCGATAAAGGAGGCGTAATTCTCAATAATAAACTCGCCATTCTCGGTGGCCGGCAAGATCTGAACAATGCCAGATTCCCCATCAGTAGCATAGGAGTGCTTGGAAGTGGCATTAACCTTGAGGCCCAAGCCATAGCGTTTAGCAATGGTCTTGACATTACCAACAAGCTTTTCGCGCGTTTCAGACACAGATGACTCAACCGAAACACGGAAATTGACCGCCAAAACAACCTCTTCAGGTAGCGCATTAATTTTAAGACCACCGGAAACAAGATCAAGCGCCTGCGAAGTTTGAATGTTGTAGCGGGTGAGGCGGTCAGCACTAATGGCCTTTTGCACAGCACGATTGGCAACAATGTTATGGCCCGCGTTGAGAATGGCAGCGCGAAAGGCGGGGTCAAGCTCATCCGAGTGCACGGCCAAACACTGAAGGAACTGATAGTAGGGGTTGTGTGCAGAAAGGACAGGCTCAAATGGGTTGCTTTCAATCAAAGTGGAGAGATCGCCAATAATACCAATGCTGGTATGGTCGGGAGGGATGGACGAGTGGCCACCGGGCGTATTAAGCGTGATTTTAGCATCAAAGTAGCCCTTTTCACCAATACCGGGCACAGCAAGTTGCACGCCATGGGACTCAAAAATACCTTGGCCACCCTCGTCAACAAGCACCTCAAACGAGTCGGGGCCCCAGACACTCTGCAGGTGTTTGGTGATCTCGCCGGCACCCCGGTATCCACTGACCTCCTCATCAAAGCCAAAAGCCACCACAAGTGTGCGACGAGGAGTATACTCGGGCTCACGAGTAAGAATGACTTCAATGGCCTCGAGGATTCCTACCAGCGAATTCTTGTCATCAGAGACGCCGCGGCCCCAGATCGTGGTGCCATCAAAGTACGCATCATAGGGGTCATGGTCCCACTGGCCACGGGTAGAGGGCAGCACAGGTACAACGTCCTGGTGTGCAGCCAGTAACGAGGGCTTAAGGCTGCTGTCAGAACCACGCCAGGTGTAAACAAGTCCATGGGTATTGACGTTCGCAAAGTCGAGCTGCTCGTGAACTTTGGGGAAGGTCTTTTTAAGGTACTCCTCAAACTTGAAAAATACATCCCAGCGAGCATCCTCACCCACGGGGCCAAGGTTGTCAAAGGATTCAGTCGGGATATTAACGGCACCAATAAGCGCGTCTACGGAGAAGTTGGTGAATTCAGGAGTGCGGAAGTACGCATAGTTGTCATCAGAGGCAGAAACTGGCGCGACCACAGGGCAAATGTCCTTGGTAAGTGCCTTGAGCTTGCGCGGGCAGGGGCGGCCTAACCCCGCGGCGGCGGTAAACCCGTGCAGGTTTGAACCAAAGGGAATAGAAGGTCCTTGCAAAAAGGAAGTAGCAGTGTTGGCGGCAGAGTGGGACGCGCGGGCCTCAGCCGAGAAGCAAGCCGTGTAGATAAAGATGGCAGAGCATAGGAGCGAAAGGCCAAGCGAGGAAAAGAAGAAAATACGACGACCACGGAGATGTCTTTTGGGGATGTCTTCAGACATCACATTCTCAATGTTGCAAAGGACATCGGTGTTGGCGGTATGGATGGCCGAGGGTTGGTTTTGCTCAGACTCGCGGTAGGACGGAAGCAGGCCCTGCTTCTCTATGTCGGACATGGCTGCAGGGGAGTATAAGATAAGGATTGATTTAAAATTAAAAAAAAAAAAAAAAGAAAAAAAATTTAAAATTAAAAAGAAAAAAAAAAAAATAAAAAAAAAAAAAAAAAAAAGAAAAAAGTTTA
>Ga0160505_100918_pt1 | contig 14868 bp, 5 predicted proteins | sample DIDeMG_FD_108225 | JGI IMG/M metagenome (GOLD analysis project Ga0160505, IMG submission 108225) | Enriched chicken feces microbial communities from UW Madison campus, WI, USA - DID2874_E49_Stillage MG | ecosystem: Host-associated > Birds > Digestive system > Large intestine > Fecal ... | reverse complement strand
TTTGTAAAGCTCATGTGAAGACCCCCCCTCCCCTTTTTTTTTTTTCTTTTTTGAACCTAACGGTCGAAGTTTGTCTTGGTAAATTTTCTGATCTTTGGACCAGTATGCCTCATCTCCATACTAGCAATACAATTATCTACTGATTTTGAACTCGCAAAAATCTTCATCAAGGTTTTCTTCTAGAGAAGTGAAGGAAATATAAATGTAAAGCGTGCCTAAGGGACTCACAGGGGGATATACACCAGAAAAAAAGAAAAAAAATACTGTACACATGTAGGCATATAAATTACTCTTACAAAAAGAGAATTTTCGTGCCTTATCCCGTTACGTTCTGTACCCCTTACGCCAAACCCAGAAATGTGCATTGATCCACACTGCAAAAAAGAAAAAGTCAGGAACAGGAAATTTAAAAAACTTTTTTGGGCTTTTTGCACAACAAAACTTTGAGCTTAAGAACACTAAAGAAAACAACAACAAACAAAACAAAGCCTTTTCGTTATTAGAACAGTTGAGAGTAAATACCATCGTCGTTTAAGACAAAAAATACATACATATATATATATAGGCCTTGAATAATTCAAGTTCCGTGGTCTTTATTTCATGGATTACGTTTGTGTCTCCTTTTTTTTTGTTGTTGGAATGTTTCCAATTCCCTTTGACGTGTGCCAAACTAGGAACGACCAAAAAGCCTGGCTATTGAAGCATAACTGGGCCAAATTCTCTCAATAGAATGATCAGCCTGAAAGGCTTCAACTAGGCTAGCCTTGGTAGTCTACATTGCGTACTACACGCACTCTGTAAGCCATCTATTACCGACATGGTCTGGGTACTCTAACCCACCAGAATATGTGCTAGCCTTTTCCCATTTGCTCCCTATTCAACTCGGCTGTTAAATTTAAGGCACAAGTTTTTGGTTAAAAATTTTTATGTATACATACAAAAAGTCGGGATCTTAAAACATTCTTATGCCCGTTGCTCACCAGAACAATTTCTATATTTACACACGATTCTTGTTGAACAATTTTTGTTGGAAGTTATATCAAAAATCATATTGCTGCTACATGCTGACTGAAGCACAGTTGATATTAATGGGCTGCTGCTATATTTTTTTTCTTTAATTTATGAGTCAACTGGTTTGTTCTTTGGTCTACAATGCTGCTGATACGATGGGGATTTTTTTACATGCGAACCCACAAAGTATCCGTTACATTGCAGTGTATTAATTACGGTAGTATATAGTCGCTGCTTTATTATGACTATACAAGAACTGAACAAACAAAAAACATTTTTTTTTGACGAAATACACCTCTTACCTTTTTTGTTTTATGAAGCATATTAAAGGAATCAGTAACAAACATGAAAATCACTTAACGTCAAAGATACGTGGCAAATTCTCAGTAAAGTGATTTTGCTTGTACGTAGGCCTGTTCCCAAATTCTCGATTGCAGGTGTGACTTCAAGATCAATTGTTGTTGCGCTCAATCGCCCACAGTGTAACGTTACTAAGAGCGAAATGTTTGCAATATGGTAAATTTCTTAGCATTCTGAGATTGAATTTGAGATGACATAAATTGTCATGTAATAGGGTAATATCATAAAATCACTCTCTACTTAACTTAACGGCAGCTTCACTTCTCTGAAACTTTTGCCTAGCGGTGGTCACATATACGGGTGAAAAAGGAGAGGAAATTCAAAATAGGATACTTTAAAAGGACGTTGACATCAGAAACAAAACTTTTGAGAACTAGGTTAGAGTGATTTCTACTATAACTGTAACTCAGTTTGGAAGATTCTTGCTAAAGTAATACTTCTCCTGTAATTGCAGTTGGTATTGAGAAAAAGATGGATACTACATCTAGTAATTTTGAGTAATGAGAATCTCATTTGAAAGCTCTTTTAGGCGATTTCTTTAATGTTCTGATACTTTCAACCGCAAATTGGAAGGAATCGAATATTCATATTCATTTATTCAAGTGCTATTTACTTGAAAATTTCAAATGGTTTTGTCTCGCGAATGATAGTGGTGTTAAACTGCCTAGTAAACAAATGGTTAGGGTTACATCTGTTTACCTGGTTTATTCATAGGATCCTTTTCTGGGTGCCTTTGGAAGAAGCAGCAACCGTATTTTTTGTTTTTGTTTATAGGTACATGGGAAATTTCTTTTCTTTTCAAAACTCAATTTTATAATTATGGGCATTATTACTAGTTAGGCTGCAGTTTGCTGTGAGCACTGCCTCGAAAAGGGAAAAAAGGAAGAAGTCGTTATAGGTGAGAATACGTTCCTGTTTTCATTCTCTCTCTGTCTATAGCATTCATGCTACTAGCATGGATAGGAGAAATGTAAACATCTACCAAAGATTTTCCATTTTCTATTTTCTTTTTTTATTTTTTTATTTTTTTTTTTTCAAAACTAGCTTAGATTCAAGCCATACTCCATTCTCAGCTTGATACACGCTATGCTTCTATCCCGAAACGCAAAGATTTAAATGGAAAAAACACGTAAACGTTTAAAAGAACCTATTTTGAATCAGTATACAAGCTCACTAAGAAAATGAAGTCCGGCTTGACCTAGTAACAACTAACGATGTGGTCTGTGAATAATTCGAATAAATGTCAGCCTGTAAAATTTTTTTGTTGTTGTGGTTGCAGTCCATTTTCCAACTACAAAAAGGATCTCATCAGGCACGACTCTTTTCTTTTTAACTCATCACACTAATGCATATGGTTTTATGTTTTTCACAACTTTATATTTTCTTTTATCGCAAAACATTCTTTTCTTTTTTCATTTATTTTTTTCAAGTTCGTAAATACTGACTCGTGTGTTCTTGCAAATGATTTTGTGTACCTTTAATCATTCAAAAGAATATATAAAACTATTAAGATTTCCAGAAAATTAGATTCAAAAAAATTATCTTTCCCTCTTTTTTATTTCTCTTTTTTTTTTTTCTTTCTCCTTCCTTTAAAAATTGCAGAGAACCTGGCATAGCACGCACACTGGAGTCTTTCTAGAAGCTTGTCCAATCACTAGTATTTTCCTTTGATAATATTCGAAGTTCATTTCAATAATTTGATCATTTGAGTTTTCACCATTTACATTGATTTCCCATCTCCCTTTCCACGCACTTTCGGTATTGTTAGTATCACATTAGTCTACCATACACGCCGACAACACAACAGGCTACTCAACTAGACAGCCACAGGCAACCTCCCATTTAGAGATAAAGACAGACGTTTCATCTTTTAGCGAACGAGTTCATGATTTCAGTCTTATCAGTATTTATATTCTCGCATAAGATCCTTGTTTTTATCTCTTCGTTCTCAGTCACCCAACAAACCTCGTGAACACAACTTTCGCGTCTGCGTTTCAAACACCCATTGTTCTAGAGCTTTTTTTATTACTATTTATTATAAACCTCTCCTGCATCACTGAAATCGGATACTACGCTTTATATTGACCGTACCGAGTTCTGTACTAACACATTTCCTGCTTCCTCTTCCTTTATCCAAACTTTCAACAATGAATAATGAACATTACGTCTACAAACAAGAGTCGCAAGACCTGAATAATGTTTCATACAGTCCTATTTACTTTAATCAGGGCCGACAACAACTTCAAAGTCAACAACAACAGCTACCACAACAGTATCAACAGTTTGCTGATTACCCGGGAATTGCTATAGACTACGGTTATTCTGGTTTTCAGTTTCCACTATATTCGGCGGATTCATACACTACCTATCCCCAGCAACAGCAGATTCCCAAGTATTATCCCCAACCCCTAATACAACATCAGCAACTGCAAAACCAGCAGAGTTCAAATTCATACCAACAGCCATTGCAGCAACAGGCATCTCTAAATGGCGGCTTGCGTAACAATATTCCTCGGTTTATTCGCACTTCTGAAGTGCGCCAGGGAACGGAGAGTCTTGGTTATACAGGCATTTCGCGCATGATGCTACGGACGGGCAAGGCCGAGCTAAATATTTATGGCAACCTGAATGGAATTACAGAAACAGCATGGACTCCCCAGGAATTGTCGACGTGCAGACGTCTGGTACGTTTTGAGCGCAACCAAAAAGGGTCTGAAATTGAATTAAGCTTTGAGATCTTGCCATACCATGAATATCATGAAGATGCTGCCAACCTGAACTCGTCCCCCGGCAGTAAAAGCGCGGCCACCCCAACGGCAGCCGCAACCACAAGCAAGTATTGCATTATCAGTTGCATCCAGCACCTCGGGAAGTTCTACTTTACAAGTGTTGACTGCATTCTGCTACTTGAAAAGCTCATCGGCTATAAGTTTGGCACTGACGAGAAAAATCGCATTCGTCGCAACCTTGAGGGCTATAAGCCCATCACCATTTCTAAAAGCAGTATTGAATTTGAGGGTTTCTTTAACCTAATTAAGTCTTACACCGATCCCAAGCCTATAAATATTCTTAAAAATGTCAAGGTTTTCGAATGGCATCTGCTTGGACGCGCCCTGGAAAAAATCATCTCCAAATACTCCGCATGTTATGATGACAGAGAGCAGCAACCACAGCAACCACAGCAACCACAGCAACCGCAGCAGAGATGCCACCGCAACAATGTTACCAGAAGCGTGAAACAGCCGGTCTGGGCGGCTCCGCGGCCTACACAGTGATGACCGCGGCTCCAATTACCAGTAGTGCTAGTAACTACACTGGTTTTATTAACTAACAAAGTTTGTAAAAATACTCATTAAACCAAAAAAATTTTCTCAACGTCATAGTTTGTCTTTCATTTGGATGTCAAGTCTATATAGATTAGAAGGATTTGAACCAACAATATATAAAGACATATAATATTGGTTTAATAATATCTGGGGTATACTATTCATGCACAAATAGCAATAATAGTACAGTAATATTTTATTTTCGTTCTAATTGATTGCCAATAATTCTTTGGAAGATCGTCATTTAAATTTTTTTTAATATCAGTGCTTTAATTAAACCCTGGAGTTCAAGCGTTGAAACTGATGATCATACATAAAAATGTCTTCTCAAGGACTTCATATATCATGCTGACTGCTGCTTCGAAAAAGATCACAGACCTGAACTTTGCGATATCTCAAACTACCTATCTTTTAGTGTGGGACAGGTAGTTTTATTTTATTCTGTTTATTTTCTTTAATTTTTATTTTTATTTTTTTTTTTGTAGCTAGACTGTAAGAAGGGTGACATACACAGGCTACACACCTCATACTAGCATATATTCTACTCCTTTAAAAGTCGACAGCCCATTGCAATGTATTAGCAGTACAGAGAAAGATTGCCAATAGACTTCATGTTAAGTCATGAGAACCATAACACCGTCAATCCTCGATTAGCTGAATCTGGTAGAATTAGTAGAAAGTTGGGTTTAGGGCTAATATAACTTGTTTTTACGTATAATAATGGTACGTACGTGTATCTTTGTTGAGCTCTTAAGTGAGAAAGTTACAGACTGTGTGACAGTAACAATATATCTTGTACCATGCCTCTGGCCCGCAGGACGGCCCAGGGTGCATGAATGGCCTGCGTCGATTGGCGCCTATACATGACCCAGAAGAGCACATAAAGTTCAAAATAAAGTAATATATTAGTAATATTCGAGTTACGATATGATACTGTTCAAACATAAGCTACTCTCAGTACCTGACAGCATAGCCTCTAATTACAGGCCAGTAAAACGGACATAAAAATAGGTAGGCAATAACATCAGCATATCGAACCACTAACGGCTTACTATTATAAGCCCAGAGCTTTCTGGAATGTTAGAGATGGAGCAGCGAACACCAGGCAAGAAGCCAGACTGGGCTGAACCGGACTGTTCCACGATGTCTGGTATCTGGCATTTCTGCGATTTAGTACCTGGTCAGGCCTAGTTTTCCAGTGGCCAGCGAGCTCAACAGCTTGCCAAACTGACAACGAAAAAGCCTTCGTCTCTAGTGACAGGCACGAGAACAGTAAATGCCCTTTCTTTTGGCACTCACCAGCACTTTTTGATTGTCCAGAGCCATCCTATGTGTTATGCTTATCAATATGCAAGATGGGATGTTGGTCGCCAGCTTTCAGGAATTGGAGCTGAACTATGAGAAGGGGTAATACCTAAAACTAGCCATTGTGATTGTACCTTGTATTATCTTAATTTGTAAAGATCATCTTGCTTTATGCAACACCGCGATGCCCTTGCGTCCATTTCCTATAAAAGACACCCATGTAAAACCGTTGTGTATTTGCAAAGTTAGGGTCGCACTGCGGATTGAAGTGCAGTGACGTTTACCAGAACCAACCCACTGCCTATAGCTCTATACAATCAGGTCCCATGTCATATTGGCTATTGATCCCACAGGCACCGCAAATGGATTTATAGTACAAAGGGAGCCAAGAGTAGAAAAGTATTTTTTTATTAGGTGCACCCCGTGCCAATGTGTTGAATGTCTAAGAGGCGTATACTGTGCCGCAACTCTCACGAGCCGCAGTAAAAATATCAGTATGATTGCCGGAAGTCTCTCGTGGGCCGGGAGGGGAAACTAACCAATGGTTACCATGCAGCAGGTCCTGCTCGAATAGGCTTGATTGTCTCAACCTGAAACAAAAAAGCTAATCTGTTAGTAACTAAATGGTAAGTTGCCGCTAGCACATTATTTTGTGAACCCTTTGTGTTTTCGTAGTTATTGCTAAAGCATAAATATTCAGTTATACATTGCGGCGATATTGCGGGCTTCACTAACATAACACTGTATAGTACCAAAAGCATGTATACTTGATGCATATACCAAGTTCCACATACTCTGATTCAACGGCTCTGCCCATGATGCAATACCAAAGATCATGAGTCTTACCCCTGGTCTCCAGGTACTCAAAAAAAAAGAGTTCTTGTTGAATTTTGAGCATCCTTTTTGACACTGAGCATCAATCAGTATCAGCTGCAAGCTACTGGTCTAGACAGCAAACATTATGATAAGTATTACTACAAGCACAGTTGCCACAGCGAGGAAGAAGTCATTTTCGGTTTGATTTCAGTTTTCACCAAAGTTGTATTATAAAGTGGCCAGCGGTTTATTCAGTCATTTTCAATAACATCTAGGAAGAGGTAAATAACCTCAAAATGTGAGAGAATTAAATTTCCATCTAAATTTAGAACCAGTAGAAAAGAATTGTCTGAAACTCGACAGTCATCTCAAATTGAACATGGTTTTGATGGAAGTAATGAAAAATATATTATTGTATTGTTTCAATGTTAGAACAACAAACAAAATTCCCCCTAACTAAATCTAAACGAGAGGCAAGCATATCAGCGTAAGCTTCAAAACAGAAAATATCTATTTGGGTTTCAAGGGCTGTAAAATCCGTTTAACTACTTTATCATTCTTTTTAATATATGAATAAGATTTCTTAAGAAATCGCTTCCGCTGTGTTAGGATTTATCCAAATTGAAAATAAAGTGGAAGCGTGTCAGGCACAACAGCAAATTGTGATTATCTTCTCAATATTGTTTCGACGCTTGATCAGCTTGTGCATTGACTCTAACTATGATGGAAAATCAGGGAATTTAGCATCGAGTGACAATTGTATAACCCCATCTGCAGTTTTTACTTACCGCCTGAGTTTAAGCTTTGACATAGACACCTGATGGTGTAGCATGGCACATATTTTTATTGAGCAGCGATGCAACTTTTCTAGTATCTTTTACTATCCATATATTATACATCTATTGTTTTTTGGCAGTTAATTTTTGCCAGATACTAAGTTGATGGTGCTTGAACTTTATATATAGGTTTTGATTTGTTTTTAAAGCATCTACTTGAATTTTGTATCTGTTCACAAATTACTGTGATCAAGGATCAAAGAATAAAAGAGATTGTGTTTCCACTTAATATAAAGACGATATAGAGAGCAAATTGTATGCAGAAAATCTTCCATAGTATACAGTTTCTAGTGTAAGGTAGTAGTTAATACAATAAAAACCGGACTCTGACTTTGCTACGAGCGGCCATATTTGTTAGCAATGTAGAAGTCTAATAATGCTTCTTAGAAGACCGCAAAAATATTGTAGCCTAAAAGGTTCAGAGTTTGGTCAAGTTTGAATTGAATTTAAAGCACGCAAACGTACGACTTTCAAGATGATGCAGGTAAAACGTCTCTAGATATATAATACTACAAAATTAAAGTAATCTAAGAGAAAAGAAAGTAACAATTCGAAAAACTCGAGAAAATACCTGAATAAAGAACTCGTTTGTTCATATATTAAAAATTCTTATTTCGTTAGATACTTACATTTTATTGCACCAAATGCCACAAGAATCATGATTCAACAATTAGAAACTGCTCTAATTTAAAGATCATTTAAAGATGCATCCCAAGCCAGTTTGGCCAGTAATGTTTCTGAGTTACTGAAAATTAAAGTAGTAGTTAAAGGCATAACTGCAGCTATAGATGTGGTTTTGCAGTTTCTGGGAATCTGGGGGTTCTTCATACGAAAACAACAGCCCTGGAAGTACTGTACTATTATGCCGCACAAAGAAAAACTCTAACTAAGACCATTCTATTGTGTCCAGCATTCATAAACAGCTACCCCAAAGTACGACACAATACAATATAGTGGCAGGCTGTACGTCTGCAGTGTCTCTTCCAGTTATTCCCAATGTCTAATTATCTGTCAATAACCTGGTGTTAAGGATTTTCCAGATCTGTTATCTGAAAAAGCAATGTTAGCTATTCATTTAAACTACCGCAGTGCCAGTAAAGAGAGTGTGAGGCATCGCCACGCATGAGGATGATGTTTAACATTGCAACTATTGTAGCATATAAAGCTATTAATAATGGTTTGGCTTAACTGCAAATGCCATCCTAAGATTTGGTTTAATTGTTTATTCAAAGTTCATAACTAAAGCTTTCGACGATTCTGTTTATGAATGCAACATAAAAAAAGATGCTTTTTCCACTCACTTACTTGCATATGTACAGCTAATTCCGTGATGCTTAAAGCATATTTTAAAGTAAGGCTCGGTACTAAGTATGTTCAACACTTTAAATACTGGGATAATAAATTGGTATTAAATCTATCAAATTTACACTATTGGAATTGGGACATGAGCAACAGGAATAGCTTTGTGCGATGATGAATAATTCAATATCTGCTGAGAAATTCTTTTTGTTAATACTGGCTGGTGATAAACACGCAATAATTACTGCTCGTTTCTTTCAAATCTTTGGACGTGTGCTCCAAAAGAAGGGTTATTCTGGAGATATTTTGACAAAGTAGAAACGCTTCTCAGTACTTTGGTATGGTTGAATCAAGGATACAGGCGCTCCAATTGAGAACACCAGGATCTGTTGGTGGATATTGAAAATCCAAAAAAGGTTTACTTAGAATATAAAATACTAAAATCAAGTTATAGTAAGTACTCCTCTTGATATTTATCTAAATAACCCACCTAAGTATACCCGGTCGGAAAAACCTATGTAGTAATACAGTTTTAATTAAAATAAATTGTATAGTAAGGAATATCTCAATCTACTGGAAGGCTTAATAATGACTGTATCTTCCCTTGGTCTGAATAAAGCTGAAATGTTTTATTCAGAGAATGGTATATTTGAATTTTATTGTAAAAAAAGGCCCATTACCGAGACAAGTCATTACTGTGGATGTGGAAAACTGGAACAGTTGGTCACATTTTAATGTGGCCTACATCCTATGGAGTGCAACTGCTTGAAGCAAGTTTCCCCAGAATTTAATATTTAAGTTCTTGATACTAAAAGTGTCTTGGTTCAGTGGGCTAGTTCTTCAACCCCTTATTGCACCTTATTTGCTGATGGTTTGCATGATTAGTCTGTTTATTAATCTCTGGTACCGAGCCTCCTATATCTCAGATTTTCCTCAGTACATGGATTTTCCTATATGGCTTTTGGGGGCAATCAAATGTCAACCCATCTGATACCCTTTGAGTGTGTTCCCTTATCAGTTCCATTGAGACAAATTCTGAAGCTATAGGTCTTTTTTGTATCATTTTATTATTATCTATATGTAACTTCTAGATATTGGGACAATAAACAGATTTGCAGAGAACAGATAATGAGCTCAGCAGAAGGCTCATCAAAGTTTAATCTGGGAGAGAAAGTTCGCGTTTGAGCAGATAAAGTATAAAAAGTAGCGACCATCAATCAATACAGATAAAGCTGTATAAAAATGAGGATTTGGTGTAACAGAGACGTTGGGCTAATCATATCTCGCCTTACCACACAAGCGGAGGTTACAATGGAGATAGAGAGCAATAGGCGGCTATATCATCCATAATCTGCAGTAATTTAAAGCAAGTAAGCGAGAAGAAAAGAAATATTATATATTCACAATAAACATGTTTTTCTAGTATACATGTTTTGTACTGATTTTGGTTATTATTTGGTTGTTCATGTTAATACAACTTTACTTACTGGCTGAATGTAAAATTTGAGTAAAAGCTGAACACTTTATTTTGTTCACCATGCCAGCGGTAGGAGCAGCAACGTTGAAGTTTTACGATTCTATAAATTGTTAGATAAAAGATAACTTTAAAGCCTCCTTTTACTGTATATGAAGTATTTATCGATGCCATCATATGAATACACTGGTATTAGTTAATACTTTCTATTCGGTCCAAATGATTTGGAGACATTTTAAGGGTCTAAAAATAAGCTGGAAACAAGTCGGAAATTTGTTGATACAGAGAAGCGAGCTTACTCTAAAATGAAGAGAAAAAAAAATGAAATTCATAATAAAGTTGGTACCAAAATTATTTTTATTTTTTGAACTTGAATTGAAAAACACTTGCTCATGTCTCTTAGAATAGCATAAAAGGTTAACTGGGTACAATCAATCAAAATGCTTGCTTCTTTTGCTGTTGTTGCTGCTAGGAAAATTATCTAAATATACTCTGTAGTTATTCCATGACGCTACTAATAATGATATAATTTCTGCTTGGTTATTGCAACTTTTGTCAGCAGCTATATTGGTGAATAAGAATAGAAATAGATTGGGACAGGGGGTTATGTAACTTCTCGCAGCGAGAGCCTGAAAGAAATGTTTTTCAAAAGTGTACTTTTAAGATTTTTTATTGTATGTAAAATTTGACTGATAGGTAGTCTAATATAAGATAATAAAGGTTAAAAAGATTGCCAAATTTATTAGACTGAGCTATTGGGATTGGAAGGGGCGGAGTTGCACGATTTCCAGGTGAAAAGATGCCATAAAGCTCATGATAGAATGTTTTCAATTTGGTAAAGTCAGCAAATACAAACAATCCGTGAACTATAGTGGGGTAATTAGAGGAGAGACAATCGCATGAATATTAATCAGTGAAAATGTGCTCAACTATTCAGAACAGCGAGCCACCGGGCCAAACGGCTTTAGTTAATGGGGAATACCAGAGAGGCATTTTGATAAACGCTTGACCAGAATACGAAGGTATTATCTAAAAGTTTAAATATCCCTATTTTTTAGCTTTTAGCGCTAGTGTTAGATTGGTGTAGTTTAATTTTTTACCCCAGATTTTGAATGAAAAAAGAACTCCGAGTTTGGTCAATATCCGATATTTCGGAGTTGATAAGCTCATATGACTTAATACATACACTTTGGCCACTTAACAAAGGAATTCCTTAAACCCGTATTATTGACATCCACAAGCGGAAGTTCAAACTTGGCTCGAGAGTCGTAGTATTTGAAATGGGTTTAGAACTTTTCAAGAGGGCCTTAGCCGGAGATTTGCCAAATTTCATTCTGTTTTCCAGCTTCACCTTTGAGGGTTTTCTATTTAGCAAAGCAGGGAACCCTCTACGTATTTTGAAGTTTAAAAGTCCCATCGTTGTATGCTTTGTAATTTGGATTATACCCTTCAATGCTGGCCTTCTGTTGCAATGTCAGAAGCAGAAGAAAAGAACTGAGATAGCAGTCCATGTGATTTTTACATTTAAAACAAGAACTACAACCATGTGATTATGTATCAACTACCATAATTAAATTGCAAATGTCCCCTCTCGCAATGTTGAGTTCATTAAAAGATATTTTATTTTTATTTTTGGGCAGCACTGTTAAGGTACCACGTCACCAACCACACTAATAGGATATAATTTGATTGTCTCCAGACCAGCTTTCAGAGTCCGAGACTCGGGACATATCAGTATACACAATAAATTAATAAAACTACAGAGTGGCAATAATATCAACAGCAGCTACAGTAATGGCAAATCAGTTAGAATGTTTTAGAATAATAATCTCCAAGTGTCCATAGTCATATTAGCGGTGTCAGCGCTATCTAAATTCAAAAAGTGTTCATAGTCACTGGGCTTTCAGACCTGAGACTAGTAAGAACAGCATCTACTTTCATATAGATGGTTAAAAGCTAGTCGCAATACAAGGATTTTGATCAAACATGTACAACTAGAAATATAAATCTGTACTGGACCCGCTGAATATATAAAGTTGTTTCTGTTAGTTTTGAGTGCCAATCTCGAGGGCGGAGTTTTTTATTTTATTTTTTAGTGAAAGAAAACCTCGGTGAAAATAAAAAGGATCTGATAACTAGGATATTCTGCTCAGTTGAGAATAGAATCTGATATCACGAATCTGGAATAGCCATCTTCCACAAAACTAAGTCATTTAAAGAAGCACCCGAAGGAAAAAAGCAGCTCTAATCTTTTTGATGATCTAGATAATTTGGTCTAGCCAATCATCTGTGGGTTATTCATTACCCCATATTTTTATGTTGTGGTCACTAACCACATTTTAAAACCAACGCTCGGAGAAGAGGGTAACTTTAAACTCTCCTAATCATTAAAGTTCAAACCTCCGAGGACCGAAGTGCGAAGTTCGGCCGAACTTTATGTACTGTTGAAGCGCACTACTTTCGGTATAGAGTTCAAATCCTGACCGACGCACTCAATATTTAATGTGCTATAGCATAAAGATGAAAAAAGAACTCGAACTATCGAGACAATTAAAAGTGCAGAAAGCCGAAAAAGATTTCGCACTGATCAACATCTGCAAAAAACTGATTCAAGACTTTTTGCTGAGTTAGCCGTAACAGACACTGTCGGATAAACTACAAAATATTATAGACAACAATATGATTAATGAGTAGTATCTGTAGCAAAAAGGAAACAAGTAGCTACCATGGTGGCGGTTGTGAAATCTACAGTATGAAAATGATCCGTCGACACGCGGAAAGAAATAAAAATCTTCCGGGTTAACGGCAGGCACAAAAGGTAAGCTTTAAAAGAATTTTTTTAGGAGGCACAAATTTTAGTGCCAATTGGCAGTAAAAATGACAAACGAACGGCCGTTCATTGGATGCGCAGGGTCCAGGGCTTAGGTTATTAAGTTTTGAGACAAAAAAAAGGACAAGACAGAAAAAGAAAACAAAAAAAAAAAGAGGATGTACCGAGACACAAAACAACAATACCTTCGACTCAAAATTTCAAAATTTTTTTTATTTAAATCTTCTCAAATCCCCCTTTTTTTTCCATATTATTTTTCTCTTTTTATTCTCCTTTCCTTTAGGCATTATTTATTATTTAAATAACATACACACATTAGCATTATGTTATCATCAAGACTTCACTCTCTGAAATCTGTAAGTATTCTTTGATACCACACTACATTATAGACAGGAATTCTGTCAATGCTTCGTGCTCTCTAAATTGCTACGCATGTGTTACTATCTCCACGTTGTCTATCATGGGAAGAAATTTGAGAAAGACCAAACTCCGAAAAGAAAAACACCAATATTTTGTCCAAATAAAAGCCTTTTGCAACATTTGGCTCCTTTAAGTTTTCTAAAGAACGTTCAATTGTCCTCGGCCAACTTCGCCAGAGAGCACAATTGCAACATTAGGGGAGGCTTTTTTTTTTTTTTAAAAAAAAGACAAAGAAAACAACAACCACATCACCATGCTTTAACACAAGTCAAAAACTTTTCTTCGAAATGCTGAAAGTTTTCTGGCCCGTAAAGCCGAACGGGGATGCCAGTTTTCTGCTTCAGTTCGAGAAGGGTTTTTTTTTGGTTTTTTTTTTCTTTTTGGTTTTTGGCCTTTTCTGTTTATGGAAATGGAGCCAATCAAGTTTTTATCAATCAAATCTAAAAGATCTTGATTATCTCCCAAAGCTCTCATTCGCTATCACATGTTCCGCGTTTCGGATTTTACATAAGCACATGTTTTCTTTTTTTTGACTTTCAAAAACCGGCAACTAACAATCTTTTTTTTTAGAGCACTGTGCGCAGCGCATGCCGAGGCCTCGCTACCGCCTCCGAGTCACAGGTCACCCGCGACTCCAAGGTCCGCCAAAACATCTGGGAAGCCGAGAACTTCATCAACTACAAGAAGAACCTTGAAAATGTTAAGATTGTCAGAGACAGACTTAAGAGACCATTCACATACGCCGAGAAGATTCTTTACGGTCATCTCGACAAGCCACATGAGCAAGATATTGAGCGTGGTGTCTCATATCTGAAACTTAGACCCGATCGTGTTGCTTGCCAGGATGCCACTGCTCAGATGGCTATCCTTCAGTTCATGTCCGCTGGCATGCCCCAGGTTGCCACTCCCACTACCGTTCACTGTGATCATTTAATTCAAGCTCAGGTTGGTGGCCCCAAGGATTTGGCCCGTGCCAAAGATCTTAACAAAGAAGTTTACAACTTTTTGGCTACCGCTACTGCCAAGTACAACATTGGTTTCTGGGGTCCTGGCTCTGGTATCATTCATCAGATTGTTCTTGAGAACTACGCCTTCCCCGGTGCTCTCTTGATCGGTACTGACTCCCATACCCCCAACGCTGGTGGTCTTGGTCAGCTTGCCATTGGTGTCGGTGGTGCTGATGCCGTCGAT
>Ga0160505_100917_pt1 | contig 14911 bp, 10 predicted proteins | sample DIDeMG_FD_108225 | JGI IMG/M metagenome (GOLD analysis project Ga0160505, IMG submission 108225) | Enriched chicken feces microbial communities from UW Madison campus, WI, USA - DID2874_E49_Stillage MG | ecosystem: Host-associated > Birds > Digestive system > Large intestine > Fecal ... | reverse complement strand
GACTCTGACTTGTGCAGACTACTCTTGCTACATTTGAAGAATACTTTGTCTTTGACAAGATTTCTTGAAATTTTGAATCAGGTGGAAAAAAGAAGTACGATACAGATTGATCCTTCTGATAACTCCCCGGAGAGTGAGTACATTCAGAAGTTTTTGCGTGACGAATTATTTGTAAGTGGTGATATTATTGGCAATTTCTGGGAGAATAGTGTTGCTAAGAGCAACCCAAAGCTTTTGGAGTCATACTACAAATATGACGATAATATTTCACAAGTCAACAGGTTGAAGGTCAAGAAGTATACTCTGGAGATTGATAATGGAATAGTTGCCGATGGAGACTTTGAGAATTACTATCAGATCGAACGGAACAAACTTCAAGGATTGGCTGGGGCGGACAAGAAGTTGAGCAAGCTTCTTAATCTTGAGCTTGATTTGCTAGAAACGAAAAAAAAATTGTCAGAGACATACCAGCAAAGCTTTTTCCAGGAGAAATCAGCTGTTGCAGTTGTGGAAAAGTTAATCGAAATGAAACAGCTTAAGGTAGCAGCGGATGTTTGTCGAAATCACAAAATCTCCTCCGAAAAGCTCTGGAATTTGGTCTTAGAGAAGTATTGCAGAGCTGGAGAGTTTGAAAGACTTCATTCTTTCATAGTAAAAGCTAACCCGAAGGCTGCTAAGGCCTACAAGGCCCCCATCAGCTTTGAAACGATAGCCCAAACTTGCATCTTCTACAAGGGTCCAGCGCAGCATATTGATAGCTACATCGCTAGCTGTATTGATGCGAGTGCCTCGTGGAGAGCCGCTCGCTACCTTGAGAACGGAAGTTTTGACAACGCATTAGAAGAGGCTACAAAAGCAGACAACGCTGGATTGATCCAACTAATTACGGACAAGAAAGCGGCAGCCAGATAAAAAAGTATTCCGATAATTTATAAATGCCCATTTATGCTAATGCAATTATATTGGGGAGAACTTCCCGTTCTTCACCACTCCACAACTAAGTCCCTCTTCACCTGTAAGCCAGCCAGGCAAAGTTTCTGGATCCACCACATTCGCTTTCTCTTCGACAGCAAGTTCGTGAAGTCCAGCAAATACGTCATTTCCGACTAATTTCACAACTACATGTGACGGTTCCTCGTCTCCACTAGCTAAAGGTTCCTGAATCTCGAACTCCGCATAGCGAATTGGTGCAATAGAACGGTACTTGTTATCCGTCCTTATTCTTGACCTTCGATCGTCTTCTAAATCTTCATTTGCTCTCTTCTTCTGTTTTACTGGCTTCGAATGATCATAGAGTCGGTCAGATACAACTTCTCCGGAGCCGGTTCCCTTGAATCTGATGTTGGCCAACTTTTCTCTTCTCTGCTCAGAAGAATCGTCTATGTCAAGTCCCAGAGAGCTCTTAACAGTGGAATGCTCTTCTAGTCTTGCCAATGGTGATATATCGGCCACTCCATCCGCGTAAGGAGTCCAAGCACCCATACAATTGGCAAATCTTGAGCATCCTTTAAGAATATGCATCGACTCCAACGAGCGTACAGCCTTCTGGGATTTGGAGCGTTCAAGCCGAAGAAAATTGCGGGAATCACGCGGGAGACTTGATTCCACTACTTGCAAAACAACTTCAGAAACCACATCGTTGCCAGGCGAATGAATGACATGTGGAGAATTCATGGGGATGGCCAAAAAGTACGGCTTATGCGAAGTTATGTGAGGCCTGTCGGCCTTGGACCGACTTCTGCTAGCCAGATGGGCAGGAAGAAGGTCAAAAACCTGGATGCGTATAATCACTAATGGCATTTCTGGATGCGTACACACATAAATGTAGCACATAAATATGTCACTGAGCTGCTGGGCCATCAGGTTCAAAAACAATGAAGGATCCAATGAGATGGGAACATCCTTATCCCATGCATCTTTGACAGTAGACAGTACCCAGAAATAGGCGTTTGGGTTGTCTACTATAAGCTGACAGTCGATCTGAGCCAATTGGAGAAGATTCAAGCCTTCTGCCCAGAATTCATACAAGATCTTGTCGATGACCTGAGCTTTTTTGATCTTTTGCTGTTTCATATTTTTGGCCTGTTGTCGAATCTGACGACTGTATTCCTTCTGGGATACACTGGCGTCTTTGGGTAGTTGAGGTTGTGTGTTCTTAAGTTGAGGCCATAGCAGTAAAAGTGCCACAATGCTGGATTTAGGGAGCCGAGAAATCACGGATGCAAGTATTTTTTTCGAAAGAACCGGCACGTATGTGTTTGGAAGTACATTTTTGAGCTTGGGCATGGTTTGTTTTCATTTCTGTAATATATGAAGGTTAGATAGAGTAGAGGGCTCCACACCCGTACACCCTAAAATATACATAGGATGATTTCAGAGTGTTGAGGCTTATAATAGAGTTGGTGATTGTAAATAAATGTATTTAAAGGTAATCAACATTTGATAATCTCCATCTACATAAGTTTATATAACTTTTGTGTGTTTCACATCAGTCTAATACTGGAAAAGGTAAATAACGAGACAGGTTAATCAAGGGTCAAAAAGAAAGGGAAAGGTAATGGACAAAAAGAACATTCCATTCCTGAAAGAGCATAAGAATCCCATGAGACGATCAATTCACTCAATTTCTATCCTCTTGCAATGATTACTTTGTCACACTTCTTCCCCAGATAGATGTTTATATACACCACCACATACTAATTTCTGCGATGAGATGCATCGACAAATCTCGTTAACTAGATAAAAAAAAACCATAAACCCAAATGTCACAGACACAAAACGATGTGGCACTGCCGGAAAAATCCGACACGTTGGACAGAAAAACCCTCTTTGTGCGGTCCATCCCGCTCGAAGCATCCAATGACGACCTCTCGGAGTACTTTTCTCAGTTTGTTCCTGTTAAACATGCCGTGATTGTTACCGACGGAGACAAGAAGTCCAGGGGATTTGGATTCGTGTCGTTCACCATGGAGGAGGATACCTTGACTGCGTTGGTGGAGGCCAAGAAAAATAAGTTCCAGAACAGATTCCTCAGAGTGGACATAGCAAAGAGAAGAGACCGTAAAGGAAAGAAGGAAGAAGGCGAAGAGGAAACACCCAAGGAGATTGCGGAGCCTGTGGAGAAGAGAAAAGCTCGTCTTATCATCAGAAACTTGCCTTGGACATGCAAGAGCCCAGACACATTGCGTAAGGTGTTCCTGAAGTATGGAGCAGTTCACGATGCCTACATTCCTACTAAGAAGGGTGGATTGATGAAGGGATTTGCTTTCGTTACCATGAAGAAGAATGCTGCTGCCGAGAGAGCAGTCAAGGAGAGTGTCGGATTGAAGATCGACGGAAGAGAAGTTGCTGTTGATTTGGCAGTCGAGAAGTCCAAATGGGAGAAGATCCAAGAGGAGGAAGCCAAGGAGATCAAGAGCACAGGAAGAGAGAGACCAACAGAAGAGGACAAGGAAGAGGAAAAAAAGGAGGAAGTAGAGGAAGAGGAGGAGGAAAAGGAGGATATGGAGGTTGACGAGGAGAAGGAAGAGGACTCCGACTCCGATTCCGACTCTGAGTCTGATTCCGATACTGAAGAATTTGATAAACTCAATGAAATCGAGGAAGAAAAACCAAAAGAAAAGCAGAATAAGCAAGAAGCATTCTCTGTTTTTGTCAGGAATATCCCATACGACGCAGACAAGGATTCATTGAAAGAACATTTTAGTCTGTTTGGTCCGGTCAAATACGCCTTGCCTGTGGTAGACAAGGTTACCGGAGTTGCCAAGGGTTCTGCATTTGTGGCTTTTAAAACGCACGATGGATATACCGACTGTCTTGCCAACGCACCAACTGTTTCCTCCACTTCCATGTTGATTTCCGACGATGTGGCTCCAGAATACGTCTATCAGGGCCGTATCTTGTCAATCGTTTCTACTGTGGATAGACAATCGGCCACCAAATTGGCCGAGAGAAACTCCGCAAAGAGAAAGGAGGAGTTTGGTATTGATGTTGGAGAGAAAGATAAGAGAAATTTGTTCTTGTTGAACGAAGGACGTATTAACGAGAACTCAAAGTTGGCACAGTATATCTCTGCCGCAGACATGGAGATTAGAGAGAAGTCGTACAAGTTGAGAGTTCAACAGTTGAACAAAAACCCAACCTTGCATCTTTCCTTGACTAGATTGGCCATTAGAAACCTTCCCCGTGCCATGACTGGAAAAGCACTCAAGGCTCTTGGTCGTAAGGCTGTAGTTCAGTTTGCTACCGAAGTCAAGGAAGAGAAGAGACAACCACTTTCCAAGGAGGAGATTTCTCGTTCTATCAAGTACAAGCACGACAATGAAGATCCTAAGGATGAGAAGGCTGAAGAGGAGAAACAAAAGAAGAAGAACAAGAAGGCCGGAGTGGTTAAACAAGCCAAGGTAATCATGGAAGTAAAGGGTAGCGGTGATGTTGGTAGATCTAGAGGATATGGATTTGTTGAGTTCAGAGACCATAAGGCTGCATTGATGGCACTTCGGTGGTTGAACGCACATGAGGTCACAGCTGCTGAGATATTGGAGGGATTGGATGAAGAGGAGAAAAAATTGGCTGTCACTGAAGGCTTGAATAAGAGAAAGTTGATTGTGGAGTTTGCTATTGAGAATGCCCAGGTGGTCAAGAGAAGAAGAGAGATGGTAATGGTTGCTCGTCACGGAAAGAGGAAGAGAGAGGGCGATGAAGACGAGAACGAGGAGGAAAATGACAAGAAGAAGCAGAAAAAGAAGAAGGGACCTTCTAGAAAGGGCAACATGAATAAGGGACCTAAGGGCAAAGTTGAAGGGGAAAAGAAGGAAAAGGCACCAGCAAAGTCCGAAAAGCCAAAGTCCGGATTGTCTGATAATGTCAAGAACATCATCGGCAGAAAGAGAAAGATGAGAAAGGGTAAGAACTAAGGGACCGTCTGTTTCCTAAAGAGTTTAAATAGAAGCATGTATAAGTAGCATTATCAACTATAAATTATCGTACATGGCCGCAACATTCACGGCTATTAGAGTGCCCGAACGTTCATTAATCATTAAGCATCAGGTCGTCACCGTCTATAATGGCAGTATCTACAAGAAGTAGTCGATCCGCTGCAGCTTGTGCGGGTTGTTTTTGGCCGCCAAGTCGCCATCTTGAACGGCACTGAAGATCTTGAATTTGGGGTCCAAATCACTACCCACTTGCATCACACTGGCGACGTTACCGCACCGGTAGCAATAGTTGGGCGCGGACCACACCGTGACCACATCCTTGTCCTTGAAATGGTATCGGAAACCCTCCATGACTAACTGATGTGCTCTTGCAATCAAATCCAAGTTGTTGATGTGGTTGAATTCTCGACTGACTTTCGATCCAAACAACCAGCCCGCACCTCTAGGGGAGACGGCCCATGTGTCAATATTATCGGGGTCGGACCACACCAAGTCGCAAAAGCCACCTTCATGTGGAACCTCTTGTGCTCTGCTCAACACTCTGATCTGATCCAACATACGAATCTCGGGCGACAAACCGCCATGCACACACAAGATTTTGCCGTCGATGATGGCGGCTAATGTCAAGAAATCAAACACCTGGCAACAATACTTCCAGACGGTGGTGGAACCGTACTTGGTCAAACACTCGTCGTAGAAACCATATACCTGGGTAATCTGGCGCGATTCATGATTGCCTCGCACTAAGGTGATGCGGTTGGGGTATTTCACCTTGAGCACCATGAGGAGCGTGAAGGTCTCCAATGAGCAGTAACCTCTGTCCACGTAATCACCCAAGAATATGTAGTTAGTAGCATTGTCTTCGGCAGGCAAGCCTCCAGAGACCTTGAAGAGCTCCAACAAATCATGGAACTGGCCATGGATATCACCACACACGGTAACGGGCGATTGTACCGGCTGAATGTTGGACTCTTCCATCAAGAGTTCTTTGACTAGCTCACAGAGCTGTTTCATGTCGGATTCCGACAAGGAGCTGCATTTTTTGATCTGGTCCAACCACTGGTCAGGACCTCTTTCGCCCATGATGAATATTTGACGTTAATTGATATTCACCTCTGGCGGCTATCTAGGATTGTTTTTTTATTATTTTGGGGACACCGATGTCGATGAACGTTGGATGGTGTAACACGAAGAGTTTCACTTATACACGGAAGTTATGAAGGCGGCTCTTTCCTTTTGTATGTCCTCGATAAAATACCGGGAATGCAAGATGATTTTGATAGGGAAAAGAAACCACAGTCTTTGGAGGTTGACCACTGGTTGTTAGTAGTACAGGAGATATCTCAGCAAAAAAAAAGTGCTGTGCACGCACCGAGAAATCGAGACTACCATACAAAAATTAATTTCAATCTCGATTGAAAGGCGTACCATATCAAATAATTAGAGGAATAATGTTGAGGTTGGCCAGAGTCCCCATGGCTAGCATTTGCAGAAGCCGCAATTTTTCCACGTTTTCAGTTGTTGCAAAGGATGCCAATGTGCTTCCCTCATCTCCAGAAATGAAAAGCGAAGCATGGACTTCCAGCAGCAGCGACGACAGCGTCATCACGAAAAAAGTGGCTGGAATGGCTAGAAACTTACAAGAGTCGTCAAAGCCTCCAGTTAACATTTCCAAGAACTTCTCTAAGAACTTTGTTGCCGGACAAACTTACGATCCATTTGATTTTTCCATGAACAGATTGGATATGGAGACCAAATGGGCCAAGAACCGTAAGGATAGCGCCAAAAACTATAAGAATGGTGAGGATGATGTGTTTGAGCGTACAGGTATTGACCCACTTGACTTGTACTCGATGCCAGAGATCTTGTCTAGATTTATTTCTGCCACAGGTCAGATTTTGCCTAGAGAGGTGACGGGATGTAATGCTAAGAACCAAAAGAAGTTGGCCATTGCCATCAAGAGGGCGCGGAGCGTCGGTTTGTTGTCGACTACCCACAGACATGCACGTTATATGCCCAAGAGAATCTTGTAAATGTATATAGGAATAGAGATTCGGGATTGAGTTGAGTAGAAGGTGGAAGAATACAGAGAATAAGGGAGATGGAGAAGCGAGAATATGGGAAGAAAGAGAATAGAGAATGGTAGGATAGGGAGAATTTAGAAAAGTGGGATGTAGTGGGATAGATAAAATGGTGACTTGTTTGTGAAGAGACCAGTAGACAGATCCAAAGAAAACTCATTCATTTACTTTGGAAGAACTATTCCATTATTCTAGTTTGACCTTATTATGAATACATAATTACATGGTAACTACCCCGTTAAAGTTCTCTAATACGAGGATAATCAGTCTCAATTACACAGTAGTTTTCGGTTGTAGCTACCTATATGCCTATCAATTTAAGCACTTCTCCCATTAGATATACCATTATACATACCATTATACATACCGTTGTTCCTGTCTTCATAACTACCATCATAACTACCGTTGTATCTACCATTATACCTAGAAAGTAGCCATTAGAGACCACCTTCATGCAATAATATCAAACACATAACTCACAAAACAAAAAGGAAAAAACGAGAAAAAAATCTGATTTCCATAGAACATCTCTCCATTCACTTTCACACTCAAACTCCTCTATTTTCCAACGCTGCCCAAGTATCCAACCATTTTGCAACCTCAGGAAAGCCAGGAAAGCCGAGTCGTTTTCCCCAGAGAGCACTTTCTGCAGGACATCACTAGAGCAAACGCCACCACCCTATAAAAAGAGGTCAAAACTACCCCAAAAAAACCAAAGAAAGGAACTGAGAAAATTATTCAGCTTTAGACCAACCACCCATCACCAAATTCTTATTCATCTCTTATTCTCTTGACTCAGCAGCCCCGGACACCCGCACCAAGCCTCCTGCACATTCCAGCCAATGAGAACGGCAGGTGTGACTGGATGATTTTCTGGCTACCAACAACCACTTTTTTTCTAAATTATTCACCATGTTGAAACAATTGGCCACCAAGAGAATCGCCGGCGTTAGAGCCTTTTCCGTGTCACGTGCCGTTGCCGTTGACCAGCCATCCAAGACCGATGCTTTCAAGGACAGAGAGAACGCTCAGGAGAACGTTTACATCAAGAAGCACGAGGCCGAGCAATTGAAGCAATTGAAGGAGAGATTGGCCGAGCAGAAGAAGGCCGTTGACCAGCTCGAAAAGGACATCAAGGACTTGAAGCAGTAGGGTATGTAGCGAATGGATTACTTACTTATGGGGGGTGTAGGAAGGCGGCAGAGTAGAATGTGGAGAGAGGGAGAAGAGGGACGACTAAGAAGAAATTGAAAAAAAGGTTCGAGATTTTATGTTAGTAACGGTTTATGTCGCTTTTCAAGCGTCGAAACAGGGATTCATTTATTAATTGGGTTAGTGAAAAGGATTTGAAGGTCAAGTTGATGTTATTCCCCGGGCTCAACCTATGGCCCGCCATGCTATAGTGCGGACACTCGCTGAAGTTTGTGAGACATACGACATGATGCGGGCACTCACACTGAATGTCCTGGACGCTTTAATGCTTTTGATCTCCTGGACTCTGAATGTAATAAAGGTTCTGGACTCACTCAATGTGCTTAATGACCAGGACGTGAGATGTCACCCACTACACGGTTGAAATAGATTTCTGTGAATCACTCAAAGTGTGTCTACATGACTATTCAGAGCAACTTCCAAACGCAGGACCCGATAGCAACATGCTACTAAAGGGCTCATCATTTGTCTACTGCACATATCCGAAACCCGTTTCTCCACCAAGTTTCGGCATCATTCGATTTCCCACGGTTCCAGTGCTCCACATTTCGTCCGGACTGCACAAAACACATGTCAGGCACGTGAGCGGGAGTTCTGGACCCGTCATCCACCCGGTCATTTGGACCAGGTATGGATTCTAAAAATGTATCTGACACTAAAAAAAGAAACCAGAATGGTCACTCTCAATTGGCTACCTAAACCCCGACAGAAATAACGGCCAAAAATTCGGCCCGATTCTCTCATCATTCATTAATCATCATGGTGTACAGGTGTTTCCCGCTCCAGCTTCCCCATGATCATGCTTTTTACATATGGAAAACCTGCGATGAACTCCCACATAGCGGCTATTCTGGTTATAAATACATAGTTTCTCCGCTATTTTGAGACATACGCATTATTTATTAGAATTTTTACCCCTTCCGCCATGGCAGAGAAAAGACTCTTCAAAGAGCTCAAGCAGCTAGTCCGAAACCACCCTCTGGCTGCCAATAATCAAATCGTGGAGTTGGCGCCCGTGGACGAAGAAACATCCATTTTCAGGTGGAAAGCAGTGATTGCAAAACCTAAAAAGGATGATAATCCATATTACTATAACGGCGAATGGACTCTAGACATCGTTGCTGATGCCTCCTACCCTATAAAGCCTCCAATGATCAAATTCTCCAGAGAGACACCCATCAACCATCCCAATGTCAACATTGACACTGGAGAGATTTGCCTAGATATCTTGAAGAACGATTCCTGGTCGCCGGCATGGAATCTTGAACATTTGGTTCTTGCAATCTTGATGCTCATAGATAATCCTGAGCCAGACTCTCCGCTCAATGTGGACCTGGCCAATCTCTTCCGTTCTGATAAGGAAGCGTTTGAGTCAGTTGTCCAATACACTATCTGGAAAACAAACACCATGTACGAGGGACAGCGAGACGTCTCCGGCGTGAAAAGCTGGGCTATACTTGCGTACCAATATTCCAGCGAGGAGGAGGACCACGATAGTGAGACCGAGGAGAGAGAAAGAGAGCGTGAACGCCAGGAAAAGCTCAGCAGGGTACTGTCACGGGTTCAATCTAGAGCACAGTCCAGAGCACAGTCCAGGGTCCAATCTAGGTCACATTCGAGAGCGCATTCGAGAGCACCTTCTCCTGGACCAGGGGAACTAGAGCCCTCCGCCCACTTGATGGAGACAATTGACTCGATTGCGTCTGCAAAGGAACTTCAGGCACATGTGTCTGTTGTTCAGAGTGTGGGCGAGGTGGTGAAACGTGAACTCATCGAGAAGGCAATTGAGGTGGAGGCCAGCTCACCCACCAACGCCCAGTCGTCAGCAAGTCAAATGCAAGCTGCCCACGAACGCGTGAGAGAAAATGTCACTAAGCAAGTGGATGAAATTTGTAGTTCGGCGAGCAACCTGGCGAGCAGTCTCCTGCCCCCCAGAATTGAAAGAGAAGAGGACAAAGCGGATATGGAAGAGGTTAAAGCACAATTTCTCCGGCAGGTCGACGAGCAGGTCCATGAGATCCGCAACCTCCGCGAACGAACTGTTGTTGAGTAATGATAGCCAGAAGAGTGAGAGCAGAAGTAATAAGAAGGAGAGAAGCGACGGGAGTGACAATGTGAGCAGCATCAAGAGCGACATAAGTCGACGCTCGAGTCTATTTCGACGCAAGAAAAAGTGAATTGTATGGTATAGATTGGTAATGAACGATATGAATAACTCTGAACACGATCTACTGTGCGAGATAGTGCAAGAGATAGTAGGAAAAGACATATATAATTCAGATGAAATAGCATTCAAATGAAATGAATAAAGTAAAATGAGCCTTCATCACTCTTATTATTAATTGGCGAAAGGTTATCATAGTTGAATTGAATATCTCCACCGCTAAAGGTGTACAGGTACAGACAATAAACAATGCCCTTACACTGATTCTAAAGAAAAGACAAAAAAGAATAATTTTCCTGTTTCCGACCTTAAAGCATAATCAATCACATGTTCCCCAAATCACTCAAATCATCTTCTACGAATTTCTAGACTTTCTAGACATTCCTTCGATGCTGCTTTCTTCGGCACCATACACAACTACCGGCTATATTCTCCTATACACGACCATCAACAAGTACCCACTCAAACTACTACATCAAGCCATGGTCGTCGGTGAATCGAGAACAGAACTTTTACAGTGGCTCAACTCAACACTCCAGCTAGACTATTCCAAGGTCGAACAATGTGGAACTGGAGCCGCATACTGCCAGATTATGGACAGTATCTATGGAGGAGTTCCAATGATGAAAGTCAAGTTTGGTGCTAACCTCTCTGACTATGATGCACGGAACAACATGAAAATTCTTCAGGCTGCATTCAATAAGCACCATATTTCCAAGCAAATCGAGGTGGAGCGGCTTATCAAGTGCCGTCTTCAGGACAACTTGGAGCTTTTGCAATGGTTTAAGCGCCATTGGATGGAGAATAAGGATGTCAACACGGAATATGACGCGTCTGCACAGCGCCGGTCGGGCTCAAACACCTCAATTGCGTCTGGAAGTGGCCCATCATCCCGGCGTTCGACAATGGGGAGCTCAGTGGTCACTAGAACTCCTGGAAGCAGGAGAGTAAGCAGTTCCAGCAGTGGGACAAGTGTGGGCGGCCCAAACATAGGCACAATTTCCGTGCAGAAGAGAAGAGTTGTTCTGGGTGGACCGGGAGGCTCAGTGGGAGCCTTAGGTGGAAGCAGTGGCGCTGGGATAGGAGCAGGGGCTGGATCGAGAAATATCACTCCAACGGAGACAGCAAGGCAGTTGGCAGAGATGGCACGCGAACTTGAGAATGCTTGTGATGAGTTAGGGGAGGCCAAGATTCTGATTGACTCTCTTGAAACGGAACGGAACTTCTACTTTAATAAGTTACGCGAGATCGAAATCTTAACACAGAATATCCAGGATCAATATAACAAAGATGACGAAACGGCGATGGATGTGAAACTGATGTCGGTCTTGGATGTGATAGGACAAATTCAGGAGATATTGTATTTGACCGAAAAGGGATTTGAAGTCCAAGATGCCATTGATGCCGAGCTGTTCTAGAAGGATATTTGAGAGTTGAAAAAGATAAGAGATACACAAGGAAAATTGAAGAAAATGGAATTGATTATGGAACGGATTGAAAAATATATCAGACAGATGAATTGGAACCACACATGGAATCAACAAATGAATAGCAATCTGAGTTTGATGATTCGGTTGTGACAATCAATTGACTTCCAGCTCATACAGCTTTCCCGAACGAGTCTTGAAAACGTCATCAAATTTAAGCATTGACAACACTTTGCTCATCTTCATAGTCAGTTCGACCCACTGACAGCTACGACGTGGGGGACTTCACTACATTAGCGTGGGGGTTTTTACCGTTTTGCACCCAACATTATGTGCACTCCAATCAACCTTAATTCGCCACAGTTGAGGGTCCCTTTACGTCTGTTTTAATGACCAAAGGTAGACATTTGATGTCTCACATAGTCACCATAGAATTGATCTATACAACCGCAAAATGATCCGATTTCATATGATTGGCTCAAGGTGGTGATGCACTACACCGTTGTGGTTAGTGTGAGTAAAAATTTTGATGCGCCTTTTGATGCGACTCGAAAAAAAAAAAATTGGTGCTCTTCGCTTCTTCACACCGAACACTTTTAACCACAGGGTGATAAATTCGACTGGACCAGCCATCTACCGATACCAGTTGATCTGATATTTGGGTGCTATTGCCAATTCCGAATCCATTTGAGTCTCGGCTGATTTTGTCTGGAACTCGTATTTGCGTTGCATCCACATACTGGCAGCTTTAAGCGTTTCAAGGATGGCCAGCACAAACGTCCACAACTACGGCAGACGAAACTCGTCAGTGTATCACTACCTGATTCCCCAAAAGTCTGCCGCAAAGTTCCCACATCAGCACCACCACCACCATCATCAACTCCAACACCAACACCAACACCATCTACCACACCAGCCAAGCAAGCTCTCTTCCTCGGTACCAACATTCTCTCGAGGATTTGTATCCAGACGCACGTCTGAGGGTGAGACTGGCAGACTCAAGGAGCTGTTGAATTGTGAAGCTTGTGGAAAAGGATACAAGCACATTTCATCTCTTGCGAAGCATCTCTGGGAACATACTCCGGAATGGAACATGACCAAGAAACTACTTCTATCAAAGCACCAGCAGGTTCAGCTCTTAGAAGCTGCCTCAATTTTGGTCGGAATGAATGATCCGGAGGAGACTGACCAATTTACGTCCAGTCCAACCCCCGAGTCACTCCAGTTTTCTACATCGTACGATGCAAACAGAAGTTATATCGATACCCATGAAACATCTCCGTACCACAGGTCGCATCTGATCTCTGAGTATCCACCATCGCTGATTCCTTCCACATACTCGCCAATGCCAGGCTATGTCGGAGGGTACTTGGATGTTCCGAAGAGAAGGATTTTCAGGGAGGAGGATGAGAGTGTTCTAGAAGAGAGTCCTGAACCAGATGGCAATGAAGAGGAAGACGACGACGAGATCTTGGGGAAAATGGAGTAACCGAGGATCAATAATAGAGCTAGACTCCGGGATTCAATATTTTTAGGTAAGCATGGATTGCTAATAATTGTAGTAACTATTGGGCTGTTTCAGTCAGAAAAAAGAGGCAGCATAGACCAAGTCTCGTATGCTGGACCCTTTGAGTTCGCTTAGGGCTTGGTCTTTAGAGGGTTCAAACCAACGAGAACACCCGTACATCACGAATCCTGATATAAAAGGACCAAATTTTTCCTTCTTTTGACATCAAGGCACTCCTCCCGGTTCTGGCTCGGGTCGTACACCCAAACATCCTTATCTTGAAGACCCGTTTTGGTGATTCGTTTAAGGCAGGCCATGGTGAGATATAGAGAGCCCGCACAAGAAAGCGGATAAAATCCCCAGTGTATCATAGTACATCCAGATGGCTCCTCACGGACATACCACGGGTGTCTCCAAGCACACAGACATTTGTAGAGTGATTTCCATGCACGTGTTAAGAGGATCAAGTAAAGCGAATCGCCGCTTTAAAACTGCCATTTAAATGACATGTTTTTTTTTTCAGTCCTCTTATGCCAACATTCGACTTATTAATAATATTACTTCACACTACGTGATGACTAGATTACTCTACATTTAAAGATGACTAGGCTACTTCAAATCTGCCGAACCCAGAATTTCATTATTTTTATTGTCTATGTACATGTGAATGTTGAGTGGCTAGAGAAGCTGTTTCTACCTCAATGATATGAGCAAAAGCATACCTAGTCCTCTCCACGAATAACTTCTTCATTAAGTGGCTGGATCTTCTCATAATGTTCACGCAATGCAGCTTGCTCTTTGTGCTCCAAGTCGTTGGCCAACTGCTTTTTGGTCATTTTCTGTCTCATTCTCTCTGCATCCTTGATGGGACCCTGGCGCATATTCTCTCGCTCATTGCGCTGCTCGATGTTAATATATGCGAAAGATCCGAGTGCAAAAAGGCACGAGGTTGCAAAGGTGACTTTGGAAGCGGTAGACATAGTCGAGGTTTAGTTGTGGAATCAATGTGGTTAACTTTGGTGATAGACCCGTACACCAGCTAGAATGGTAAAGTCTAGTTGGAGGAAATTAAGAATGAGAGCTGAAATGAGAGCTTAAATGAGAGATGAATAGTGGAAGAATACTGAGATTCATCATTGAGTCTCAAAGTCTGACGATATTTGAGTATCTGAGTCGTTTCTAAAGATATGACGTTATAGGAACGTTTTGTCTAATTGAGACATCTTGACTGTGAGTAAAGAGACCAATCACATTTTCGCAGCAACGAGGTCTGGATTATTGGAACATTATAGTCAATAGTCAAAGGGGATCGAGAGCTATGGGGGCTAGAAATGGAGTCAAGAAGGAAGTCAAGAAGAGAGTCACATAATTCACCGCTCACTTATAAAGAAAAAACTCTGATCAATATATGACGTCGGGACGAAGACAGCGGACCTGCATGGCCCATAGACCCACCATCAAAGTTTTAGCAAAAGCCGAAAAAACCGAGAAAACACCAAGTGCAAAATTTGAAATCGAACTTCAGAATCAAGTATTTATGGATCTGTTCTTTTTTTTTTTTTTTTTTTTTCATTTTTTTTCTT
>Ga0160505_100916_pt1 | contig 14918 bp, 16 predicted proteins | sample DIDeMG_FD_108225 | JGI IMG/M metagenome (GOLD analysis project Ga0160505, IMG submission 108225) | Enriched chicken feces microbial communities from UW Madison campus, WI, USA - DID2874_E49_Stillage MG | ecosystem: Host-associated > Birds > Digestive system > Large intestine > Fecal ... | reverse complement strand
GGGGGGGGGGTTGGGTACGTGGAAAAGGACAGGTGCGACGGCGGCGGTCGAGATTTGGGTCTAGGTGGATGTATGCGGTGAGTCGCTTGCTTTCTATTGTCTTCTGTCAGCTATCACATTGTGAGCAGCCCACAAGTGCTCACCGTGCGGGAAATCGAGGTTGGTGTTCTTAAAGGACAGTAAACTTGTGGGTGGGTGTTGAGAAAGAGAAACCGTCGACGAGATGGCAAAGTCAACGATAGCACCCAGCCTGCGTTGCACAGTGTACGGTCCGGAAGAAGAGAATGGAGAAGGAGGGAGAAACAACGAACCCAACGAGGCTGATTTTTGTCCAAAACGGAGGTGTGTATGCGTCCCATGAGATGTAACAATTCCCTTCTCTCATTCGACAACACGAGGCCAAAGCACAGCGCTAGCCCAGAATGCACACTGCCGGCCCTCTCCAGCCCAGCAGCAGTCCAGCAGCCGCGGTTCCTTCTACAAGACTCTTTGAGCAGGACATTCAAAATTGTTGTCCAGGGATCAGACACCTAGGGTTGGATCGCGTGCACGAGTCGTCTGGTGGCGTATAGGCGTACTTCATCCAGACTGTGACGTGACGTCGAAAAAAAAACAAGTCATGCAGGTTCCTAGGAAAAACCTTAACAAGGAACAACAACATTCTGTGTGCGAGTATGTATTCACAACAACAGCCGCCATTGACCACCAGATCGCAAACTGAATGCACTCGCAAAGGTGTCCAGGACATGCAAGCAGACAGAATGCACACCCACAGCCTCGCAGTTACCGTCGCTCTCCTTGTCGACTCCAGCAAAAGCCGAGCACCCACCAACGTTCCGACCCTTTGGTTCCCTGATAAGCGAGAACCCTCCCATCCCTCTGCATCCCTGTCTCTCCAGCAGGGTCGTCAAACCCAGAGACAAGCTCAAAGGCAGCAAACAAGCAGGCAAACAACAACCGGGGTGCCAGTCGACCCCGAAACGCCGCTCCTTGTCCGCCTTGTCTGCCCTTGTCCATCGGTCATGCCGCTCGGCGCTCGGATCGCTGTCTCACCGTGGTTGTGCTTGCGATAGGCAAGATAAACAGCTAAAGCGGTGTGATGGTGGCCAGAGCGTTCTGTCCACTTTAGTCACACTCGCTGTGACGCGTTACCCATCTACTAGTCAACTTCTTGTCGCTCCTCATCACATCTAGTTCGTTCTGCAATCGCATCGCACTCACAGTACTCTGGGTTCCGTGCTGACCTCACCCTCACCCTCGTCACCCGTGATGACGAGGACAAGTATTCCTGACGCGTTAACCCTGTGTGACAGGCAACGAACTCGGACCGTGCCGGCTTAATGTCGCGTCCATGTCACCGCAACTAACGAGGTCGACAGCTGATCGCGAGTCACCGTTAATGACAACCGTGAGCTCGCGGTGGTCACTAGCGCTTCCATAGACGACATCGAGCGAGTCCAGACCACATGCCGCCTGTCCACTGTGCGTCAGTGCGTTGTCGCGATCAAGACGCACCCTCTCCAGGCCCAAGCTCGCACTCGCTCGCACTGACAGCCAGTGAAGTGGTGGCCAGGTGATGTGAATGGAAGCAGATGGAAATGTGTGCCTTGGACATGACATTCACATTCACACCGCCGTTCACACCCACAATCACTCTTTCACATCGCGTCACTAATCTCCGCTGTGCACATGTCGGCGCACGCCGCTACGCTACCCCACTCGAGAGCGGGCCAAGCTTAATGCCCAGCGGATCTTGACATCAACGTACAGTCGACGTCGGCCCTCCCCCCTCCCATGTCGATCGCGTTTTGTTCTTGTTGGTGTTTACCATTTCCTCAAAGCATATTTCTACCGAACATGACCGACCTAGTCTCGGACAAGTGCTCTAAATAGCGTGCACGCCCGCCATCTATGCAGTGGCGTCGCCAGCGCTGATAACGTGCAGAACAATCTGCACACAACGAAACAATTGACGGCGACTACACCAATTCACTTCTGGACGCCCCACCAAAAAGACACCGGTGCCTGCCGTGGCCGCGCCAGGCGCGCGAGACGGGAGGGGAAGCAACGACGAACCCGCCTCGCGTAATGTTTATCGCTGCGAGCACCAGACCCGCAGGAGAGTTAATGACATGAGCTGAACTATGGGATCTGAAACATGTGGGTCAGAACCGGCGCGTACGTCCTTGAGCTTCTTTTAGCAATTTACGCTGCCGCTGCAGGTGCAAGGGGTGGGAGAGGGCGGGTTTCGCTGCGGACCTTCGAGGACGCGGACACTGACTGACGCGAGATGAGAACAAGAGGGCTGGGAAGTGGGCGTTCGTGAGCATGTGGGTCTGGTGCCTAGCGTCGGTAGCGCGGTTGCACTGTTGACCCCGTGATACCGACAGTGGGGAACAATGCAGCACCCCGATGCCGGTGCTTCACTGCGCGGAGACTTGACCTGGCGGTTCACATCCATCTTTGCACTACCTTTGCATCCTTTCTCCCCATCACATTTATCGCGTTCGCCACCATGCAGGGCCGGTGGGACGACAACGACGGCGGGAGGCACGAGTACATTGCCGACCATGGATGGGGCGGCCAGAGCCACAGCCACAGCCACCACAGCCACGGCCACAGCAGCTACGGCCACGGTAGCTACAACCAGTACGGGGGCGGCGGCAGCAGCACGGGGTACGAGCAGGACTACTCGTACAATTACGACTATGGCGACAGTCCGAGTCCGAACCGGTTCGTGGACGGGCACTATGACCCGGAGCACTGGCCGAACGATGTCGACGGCAGCGGGCAGCGAGAATCGGGTTACTCTGCTTACTCGACCGGCAGCCAGCGCATCGACTTTTCGAACCCGCACCACGGGTACGACCCACACGCTACCCACTGGGCCGACGCCGAGCAGGCAGTGCCAGTAAACGGATACGACCACAAGTACGACCCCAATGTCAACAGCTACTATGAGGGGAAATACGACAACTTTCTGTACGGCGTGCCGCCAGACCCGTACGAGACGAAAAACGTGGATGGGTTCCTGTCGGCCGACGAGCGCGACCTCAAGGACGAGCAGCTGCGGTCGCAAAACCCATTCTTCCGCGCCCTCAATCGTCTTTTCGGCTCGGGCGTAGAGGCAAGAGGCATCGAGCGCGTGCCCGAGGAGGAGCGCGACGGGACGCACACCATCGGACTGCTCCTGCTGTGGTGGAGCGTCAACTGCGTCGTCTCCACCTTCCCCATTGGCGTGAGTGCCGACGCACAGCACGCGTACGCGACGAAAACACTGACACTATAAGCTTCTGGCGCAGATGTACTTTAAGCTCTCGTTCCGCATGGCCGTCACTGCCATTGTGGTGTTTACGGCGGTCGGCGCCGCGTTCTGCGCGTTCATCGCGACGCTCGGACCCAAGACCGGACTGCGAACGATTGTCATTTCGCGCTACTCTGTCGGATTCGTCGGCGGCACAATCTTTGCCATTTTCAATATCCTCACACAGCTCGGATTCAGCTGCACGGCCGTCATCCTCGGCGGGCAGACGCTCACGAACGTCAGCGAGGGCAAGCTGCCCCTCCAGGCTAGCATTGTCATCGTTGGCTTCATCGCGTTGATCCTCTGTTTCGTCGGCTATGAGGGTGAGTAACAGATGTGTTTGTGCTTTGGCAAGGAGTTCTGCAACGAAAGGGACCCATGGGGTAGGGCCGACGCGAACGTTCGTTCCGTCGACGCGTAAATATCTCCGTCCCACGAGCACGTTGCCGCACGCGCGTTTCATCACTTCTCCCAACAGACCCAGTTTCACACTCGGCACTAAGTTCGGCGCTAACGCACAGCCGTGCACTACTGGGAACGTTTCGCATGGCTCATCCAGGCGACGTTCTACGTCTGCATTCTCGTCCTCGGCGGCCTCAAGGGGTACCATGTCAACAACGACCAGAGCAAGATGAGCACAGGCAAGGAGTTTGCCGGCGGCTTCTTGTCTTTTGGCGTGAGTACATTGCGAGCTGGGTAGCACTAATCTCCAGGGCATCGTGTTCTCGTCCGCGGCGGGATGGGCGCCCATCGCGGCCGACTTCAACTGCCGGCTACCGCACAACATTTCGTCGGTAAAAGTGTTTGTGCTCACCTGGCTTGGACTGATGGTGAGTCAGCCATTGTGAAGTTGACTGACGCCCCAGGTGCCTCTGCTGTTTATTGAAATCACCTCGGCGGCAATCATCACTGTGCCGGCGTACGCGGCCGCCTTCGAGACTGGCGACGCGGGCGGCGTGCTGTTTGAGATTTTCCGCCCCTGGCGCGCCGGTGGCAAGTTTATCCTCGTGGTCATGTCCTTCAGCATCATCGCCAACGTCGCGCCCAACACGTACTCGGCGAGCTTGAGCGCGCAGACGCTCCTGCCCATCTTCCAGAAGATCCCGCGTGCCGTGTGGTGTATCGTCATGTTTGGCGCTTATAGTGAGTACACTTGCAGTCACTCTCGTAAAGGTCTCTCCGTCTCTTTGGCGGATCCAGACCGAAGGAACACCCAAAATCCTCGTGTCTTTGGAGTGTCGAACGTTTCTAGTGACACAGGGGTAATCCCACCCATGAGTTGGTTCCGCGGACATGATGAGCGTGACTGCAGATCCCACCCATTGAACAACAAGCGCGTTGGCTAACAATACAGCCGGAGCCGCTATTGGCGGGAGGGAGCACTTCTCCGAGGTCCTCTCCAACTTCCTCTCGATTCTCGGGTACTGGGTCGCGTTTTTCTTCATCGTTATTCTGGAGGAACACGTCCTGTTCAGGCCGTACCTAGGCTACGATCTGACGGCATACAACTCGATCCGCCGGCTGCCAGTCGGCGTGGCGGGCATCCTTGCGTGCTGCGTCGGTGCCGGGTGTGCGGTGGTCGGTATGGCGCAGGTGTGGTTCATCGGTCCCGTCGGCAAGCTGTTCGGCAAAGAGGGCGGAGACCTCGGCTTTGAAATGGCCATGGCCGGCACGGCGGTCACGTATCCCGTCCTCCGCTGGATTGAGATCAAGATCTTTGACCGCTAGTGAACAGTGGTTAGTAGAGTAGAAAATGTAGCTTCCGCCGAAAGGAGGAGAGTCGTTTAAGACGAGGAGTAGCCATTTGAGTCGTGTCTTGACATAGTTGTTTCCCATGTTTGAGATAGTGATCTGTGAGATGTTACATTTCGATACGAACTTTGTCGAATAGATAACGACAAGGTGAAGGCGACTCGGGAGTGAGACATTCACAAGAGTAGTGACCGAAGCGATCGGTCATCGCCGATCGGGAATGACGTCTCGATTCGGACCGGTTTCCGGCTACTCTCCTCCATTACTCCAGAATTACACAGAACTACACATTACCGTGCCCACCACCATTTCCGTCTTTCCTTCTCTCTTTTGCTCCATTTCCATCTCTAACACTCCATACTAACTGCACACAATGGCGAAACTGAACCCGGCAAACGACTACATGTCCGACGTGCACAGCATGGACTACTCTGTCCTCGACTTTGGGCTCGGACCCGTCAGCAAAAAGACGGTGCAGCTTGTCGATCTCGATGTGCATGTTCACGGGCTGCGGGAGATTGAGGGGAGTCAGTTGCCTGTTGCCGTTCTCGTGAGTATGAGCGCCGGGATGAATGTCACAGCTCGTGTGGTCGCCGCGTCCTCTTAGCGTCGAGTATCGACCTCCTCGGATTCGGAGTCACTGACGACTTCATTCTGCACTTGCCCCATGATCTCGCTGACAACAGCTCCTCGCACACGGGTGGCAGAACAGCGCAAAGGTGATGGACCCGCTCGCTGCTGGTCTCATCCACGAAGTCAAGCGCCAGGCGACGGCACAGGGTGGTGGACGCCGGCAGACCAAGGACATTCTCGTTGTGACCCTCGTGAGCTACTATGTCATTAGACAGCTCCTCACGCTCTAACACACTCCAGGACCAGCGCAACCACGGCACACGCGAGCGGATCAAGATGGACCCCCCGTTCGATGTCAACCCCGCGCGTCTGCTGCACATGGCCACGACAATCACCGGCGGCAAGCAGGACCACCAGCTGATCATGGACTTTTTGCCCGGCGTCCTGTTCCCGAACCAGGAGCGCCAGGTCGTCGAGTTCCTGTCCGCCGGCGTGAGCATGGGCGGGCACGTCACGTGGCGTCTTCTCCGCGAAGGTAAGTTGCTACTGCTGTTGTTGTGAATGCGAACTTACGCCAGACCCGCGCATCACCGTCGGCGTGCCCATCATCTCGATCCCGTCCGAGGCGCTCGGCGGGCTCCTCACTGCGCGAGTTCAGAAGCTCGCGGCGCAGGGTATCCAGACGTACTACCCGCCCGCTGTGGCCGAGTTCTACGAGTCGCGACCTGCGCCTGACGCGTACGCCAACAAGAAGATCCTCGCTATCTACGGCAAGGAGGACCGCATGCTCCCTATTCGGTTTGGGCAGGAGGCGTTCGACGTCATTGCAGCCCGTGCGGTCGAGCCCGCGCACGTCGTGCAGTATATCCAGGAGAAGAAGGGACATGTGGTCTCGCGCGAGATGGTGGGACGCGCCGCGGAGTGGTTCTGGCGCTGGAGCCTCAGCGTTTAGGAGTAGCGAGTGTAGATCCGAATAACGATAAGATGCATATAAAAGGGTTCCTTGATGACACCGACTAACTGTGACCTGATCTGGCTGAAGTCTTATCGCTTGGTTAACGTCCCACGCAGCCATGACTCAGTCCCATTAGATTGCTCATTTTGCGGGACGAACCAACGACCCCATCAGGAGAGAAACGATGACAGTGCTGTAAGGCATTAGGATGCACCTGGGGGTCGCAAGTCCATCGAATGTGCCTCAAGATGACCGGGTCCCAGGGGTGTGTCATCATCCTCAGCAGTTTCCTGTTTTCATACATCGTCCTCACTCCCAACACATCAACTCAGCAACAAACATCGCACAAGGTTTTGTGAAGAGGCTCGATGCCTAGGCGGGGCGTTTCAGGCCACTAACATTTGACGAAAGTGAAAATGCTACGGTAGCGACACATTACGACGCGCGGCCGTCATCAAGGAGGTCATGCTGGGGGGGCAGAAGTGTGGCTTCACCGAGCTGCTATCTACTGCTTCCAGTATCTCTCGATAGGTTCCAAAGGTCGCTCGATATGGACTCCCTCGAATATATCTCGCAACCGTATCGCACGGGACTGATTAAAGTTGCTCACCTGCAGCGCTGTCTGCAGAATCTGCCTGACGGCGAGGTGGGAGGACATGGAGGCTTCAGCTTAGGCGATTGCGTAACGCGCTACAGGATCCGCGTCGCGGGAGCGGATGAGACGACACACTTGGTGGGCTGTGCCAGCTTACAGCTATGTTCACGTCCCTATACAGCAAATACATCCCGAATCCGACCAACGACGTCGGTCAACATCCCATAACAGCACTGCCAGCCTGGCCTCAGCGAATCCGATGAACCCGACTGAGCCAGCGAACAAGGGGTGGTGTGCCATTGATGCCCTTGCGAAGGCCTATAGATACGGGGGCACTCTTCGTCAACGGCCACGTGCTGACCAGCGTGGCTATACAGTGACCTATTCCATCGAATCATGCACAACATGAGTGAAAGATTGAACGTTAAGATACTGAATCATGAGCTGACAGTCAGCTCGGAGTGGATATCGTGTGACAGCAGGTTGTATCGTCTTCATTGGAACTGGTGAAACATGGTACCTGACGCCTGCCATTTGCCGAGGGTAAATGAAGTGTTCCGCTCCCCGTCTTGTCATCAGCTTTCATTCTGCTATTTGTAGTTGTTCGTTGGAATGTGCTTGGTGGACAACTGTGGAGTGCGAGGTCGGCAACGATGAGCGCCGAGACATTAACCTACCCATGAGTCAAAACTCGGCTTGCTGTTCCACTCATCCTCACTTTCGACATCCACCCGGCCAACGTCGCATCACTCATTGCCCGACACCAAGGAATCGCCCAGACCGTTGTTGGCAGTGCACAATGCTCGCCAACTGTCTCGCCCTATTGGCCTCCGGCGTTTCGGTCGCCTCGGCTGCCCGGTCGGTATATGGCAGGCCCAACCTCTTTTGGAACGATACCTTGTCCGTGCTGAACCCCGCGACATCATCGGCAAACATCAGTTTGTTGAAGACACCGCCCCACCCTTTTGCGGCGGAGGACCCAACATCAGCTGTTGCGAGGGGATACGGGATGGCCACAAACCAAATGGGCTACCTGGCGTTCTACGGAACCTCGATCAAAATCAACGGCGAGGGACTCAACGACGCCGCAATGGTCATTGACACCGTAGTGCAACCCCGCTCCCACTACGTTGATGGACGCAACTGGCAAGATGGGAACAATTCGCTCGAATCCGATCCCTTGACGTTTAAGCAGCATAGGATGGATGTAAGATTCGGAGACAGCAATAGCTCCGAGATATACAACTACACAATCGTTCGTGGGATGGAAACGGACGCGTGGGTGCCTTTGAGAGCTCGTGTCGCTGAGACGTCCCAGGCCGACTCTGGATGATGTTCGGAAAACTATCGTTCCTTTTGTCCAGGACGGAAAGCCGAACACGGAATCACCGTACATTGAATTCGACTGGAGTCGCTATAAAACCACGGTGTTGACTCAAACGCCAAGTGTTGGTATGTTTCCAGTGTTGCCTTCAGCGTGCTAATATATTTTGCAGGGGGACAGATCTCAGTGCCCTATGACGCCCTTCAGATAATGGACTGGCAAGCAAGCGTGACAACAGGGTTCCATCCCATGACAATTCTGCCACCAGCCAATACGTCCTTCCTCGTAATTAACGCCACGGTCGGTCCCAACGGGTCATTTTTCATGCTCAATAGCACTCCGCCTCTTTCGTTACAAGACGGAAGTGACTTGGTCGTAAACGAGTATCCAGTCAGCTCGTTTCAGGAAGACTATTGGTATGCCAAAGTACGCATAGTCCAACTTACCCTGGAACCGACACTCAAATACAACCTCTCACTGTACGCGAGCTGCGCTTTCGATACACAGTGCGGCCCTCCAATCTTAGAAAGTTTCACATTCTATTCAGCTTTATGGTAAGTGTCATCGTTTGTACTGACCTCTGTGCGCTTCAACTGACTCGTCAACAGGGATGACGGTACGAACAGCACCGTTGATAACTCAACCGTCACAACCACTGAGGACCCATCGGGAACACCCCAGTCGGCCGCGCCACAGAGAAGCACCGGGGCAAGTAAAGGTGCCATTGCCGGCGGGGTGGTAAGTATCCACTCTTTTGCTCATTCCATGGTCTCACCATTCAGGTCGGTGCTGTTATCGGTGTGCTTCTTGTCGCTGCACTTGTCTTTTGCCTCGTCAGAAGAAAACGCAAATCCAGCTCGGGAACGTATGTGGCTCCCGCTGTGCCAGACTGACATACAGAAAACAGAAACTGGAGGAGCATGAGCAGGAGCATGATGTCCATGTGGAGCCGTACATCATGCCAGTGGACAGCTCTTACACGAATGAGAAGAACATGTACGGGCCTAACTGCCGGATACCTGCTGACCACAGACGTCCACCCGGCGTATTTCAGATTGACGGTGTGGAAAGGAGGGAGAAAGCGGCCCATAATGGTCCGTTCATTGATGCGTGGGCTTTGGAGTAAGTCGCAGGTTACATCCCTTCTCCATTTCTGCTGACCCGGTGCTAGGTCTCCTCGTCCACTACCCACGCCCCCCGACGTTCCTCGCAAGGGTGTGCCTTTGGGTCCGGAGCCGAGCTCGTCGCGCTCCCGCACATTGCCACCATCGCCCGCTGATAGCCCTCACGTGGGGGATACCAGGCTCTCACCTTCGTCCAGCCAGCCCAGCCCCATGGTGGCACCGGGACCTCGGCAGGAAGAGGACATGGGGCTGCTCGAAGAAGTCATGTCCGAGCAGGAGGGCGTCATTCCTCCATCATACAACCCTCAGTGGGAGGAGGACGCGCGTCGTCGTGGGAAGCTCCGCGTCGGTTCCACATCTGCCGTTCCGAATGGCTCATCGTCCGCCGAGCTGTGAGATCTTCGTTTTCGGCTTCCATCGGTATCAACCAACATATGCACTTTATAAGGCTCGCCCTCCTTACCGCGGGAACCATTCCGACTCACTGTCAGCCTGAAACAAGTTCCTTGGTCGTGTGGGAGGCTGTGTGGCAGGAACTGTCCACTGGCCTGGAGAGAGGATAATAAGCTTCACTGGAAAGCGGATTACGATTTAGGTTCAGTGAAGCTATGTAGAAAGCGGTGCGGTGGAGAGCATTAGCCGTACTGACACAGGAGTGGATAACGGTAGTAGTAGTAGGTGAGAGAGCCGTTACAGTACTGCACACTGCTGCACAGTCAGCACAAGTTCAGTATTCTTCCTGATGATGCGTCCCGGGAACCAGCGCAGAAGTGATTAATGGTTCAGAATTGAACACAACTGTTCCAGGCCGCCACGCCAGTTTCGTTGAAAACGTTCTCCAGTGTACAGTATTGATACAAGGCGTGTCAACACGCAAACGAGTGAGCGAATTCAGGGGACTTACGTGACTGACCTGCCTCCTTGGTGGACCTGATGCGGAACAGACGTTGTTTGATGTTTGTTTCAAATCACGCTTGTCCTCCAAGAGCCAAGAAAAGGACTGATGTCTGAGATCCACCGAACATGACGCCTAGTCCATTGTTTCCGAGATGCAAGGATGGCGCTGCTCGCGCCGGCGGGAGAAACACGTAGAGTGCGTGTAATGTCAACCTCAAAATGAACGACGTCAAGTTGAGACATTCTGATATTGTACATACCGCGTCACTTGAACAATTCCTCAAAAACATCGAGCCTACACGAAATCGACAGCTGTGACGATAGCGAGCATGATGAGATGGTTTACATCCATCGTCGCTGTTTGCGCTTCGAGCGCTTTCGCTGCTCTTGGACCGATGCCGACCGCGAATCTGTTCTGGAACGATACCACCACGATGCCCAATCTCATGTTCGACACCGGGGACGGCTACTGCCGCTTTCTACAAGTACCTCCCGACCCGTTTGCAGGCAACACAGAATGTGTCCTCGAGGGAGTGCCCGGCAACGAATCAACCGCCAGCCTGGGGTTCTACGGGACTGATGTTCAGATTATCAGCGACAACAATACCCTGTCCAGTTTCTACATCGATGGCACGTTACAATCGGTATTCAACAACACCGATCAGAAGGGCGAATTAGCGTGGGGCTTTCATAAATTGCAGTTGCGGTTTGCGGAGGACAACAGCACACATTTGCGCCAGTTGACCTTCACCCGTGGCATGGAAACGAATGCGTGAGTGCTTCACGCCAGGATGGGGCAGACGAGTTGACCAGTTCGCCAGCCCCACAATGGACGATGTTCGGAAAACCACTGTCTACCTTGTGAAGAATGGAAAGCCAAACACAGAGTCGCCGTACCTCCAGCTTCCCTGGAACGATTACGAGAGAACAGTGCTCACTCAGACGCCTGTCATCGGTACGTCCCAGGTGTTGATAATAGCTCAAGCGCCAACATTTAGTTGGTCAAGTCGCTGCCCCATTCGAAGCACTTCAGATTATGCACTGGGCTGCTCACCCGGAAACGCTGGCGACTAACTTTAACCCACCGCGAATGGTTATTCAACCGCCTGCTAATACATCCTACCTTGCGGTCAACGCCACTCTAGGTCCTGATGGAGCGTACTTCCAAGTCTACATCAATCCCTACTTCCCTGGTCTGTCCCCCGGTCACCCAACCCCACTATCTGCGTTCCACACCCACAATCCCGACTATTATCTTTCCAACGCACGCGTCTATGAGCTGCCGTTGGATCCTAAGGTCCAATATAACATTTCCTTCGTCTCAATGGGATTATGGGAACGAAGCCCGAGCCCCATCTTCTCTAGTGTCACATTTTACTCCTCCCTGTGGTAAGTGTCACGCTGTCTTTCTTAGTCTACTCCACAGACTAATCAACCAGGGATGGGGATGGCAACAGCAATTCGTCTTCAACCAATGGGACAGCTGGTTCGGAGAACACTGCAACCAACGGGGCTGGGACTACTGGGCCAGAGAACAATGCGACGGGCTCGGCAGCTGCCAAGCTCAGTGCAGGGGCGATTGCAGGAGCGGTGGTAAGTACCTGCATGTCTGTGTCACCTGTTGTACTAATTTAACATCTCAGGTCGCCGTTATTATCGGTGTTCTCCTTATGGCTGCACTTGTATTCTTTCTTTGGAGGAAGAAACGGCAGACCAATCTTGAAAGGTGGGTGGGTGCTGTGTGCGGTACGCCTAACTCGTAGAAAATGGAATCAGCAGGAGAGACCATCAATCGATTACCTGGTGGAGGAGAGCGAGGAAGCCAAACGAGTTGAGCCCTATGTCATGCCGAAGACAGTCAGCTCGACGGGCGGCAAGCATCAGTAAGTGTGAACGTCCCGGATATGCAACTTCTTTTCACGTCACTGACCTTCCGAAGGACGAACGCAGCGGCGATCAGCCAGTGCATTGAAGGTTCCTCCTCCACGTAAGTTATACGGACATCCCGGCCGACTTCTGGATGTCGCGCTTACATCGTGTCAGACAACAGTCATTGTGGGAGCAGGAAGGTCGTCGACTTCTCGCACTCCCTGGCGGGCCCGAGCTTCTCAGCCCACAGCCCCTGAAATTCCTTTCTGGTTCTAGTACGCAGGGTCACGAGCAATCACTTCCCGCGTCTTCCTCATCTTCCCCCAGGCCGACGAGTTCATTTGACTCTCCTCAAGCGCGACAAGAAGAAGACATGGGTTTGCTGGAGGAAGTCATGTCGGAACAGGAGTCTCTCGTCCCTCCTTCCTACAATCCTCTGTGGGAAGAGGATGCGCGACGCCGTGGTAAGATCCCTACCTCGGCTGTTCAGAATGTCTCGTCGTCGAATGCGCCGCGGTGAGATCCTTCTTCCATACGGGTTCCATCAAACAAAGCAACATATGCATACCAATAATCGGTCTACACCAACATCGGAGCCAGCATTGTGCCAGAGGAGCATGAAGACTGGATTTCTCTCAGAGACGCCTCCTTACCGATGTCGATCAATCGGTGCTGGCAGTCTTAACAAACTTTACCGGAAGCGCGGATGGTAAGATAATGTTAACCTGCCCCTAGAGATTCCCAAAAGCGGCGCCTGTGCTTCAGTGTCATGGCGGTGATCTGGAGTGTCAGCCACCACGCTCTAACATGATGTGTCTTTTGGTCTGGAGGTTGTAGATGAAACGCACGTCTTAGGCATGGTTAGAATGGCCAGTGGATCACTGCTGGCGAACGTTATGTTTTGGGATTGAAGGGCATCGAAAGAGGGGTGGGCGTGAAGACCAATAGTGCCTCCCGGTTTCTTATGCACATTGTCGGGGCGCCAAACTTAAAACCGGTAAACAAGGAGAGCACGAACGGTACCAGAAACTGGAATACCGGTTCAGTGGAAATGGACAGCACGGCATACCGTTCCACCTGTTCACCTCAGGACCTGGACTACCTGGACTGCCTCTGTTGTGGAAGGTGGCAGATGTGTCATCTTTGTTTCACCTGAACGCTTATCCATCAGGCACAGACGAGTGCTCTGTTATCCGCAATGCCCAGCCGGGATCATCGTTTCCAAGGGACAAACGGTGGCGGTGTATGCGCGTAGGATGTATAGGTATAGATCTGCGGACTTCGAATTGAAGAAGAAAGTGCGTACGGTAGCACATTCTGTTGTCGTACATCATTCTGTTGTCTTACATCTCACCTCACCACTCATTCAACACAACGAACCAACACCACACAACAGCCGCGACGACTGGGAGCACGATGAAGCGGTACATATCAGTCGCCTTCGTCGTTGGCGCCTCGGGCGCTTTAGCCGCCCGTGGACCAATGCCCAACCCCAATGTCTACTGGAACGAGACTGTCACGTCGGCCAGCGGGATGTATGTCAGCACACAAGCGTCTCTTCGTTTTCTACAAGTACCTCCCGATCCATTTGCAGGCAATACAGCATCCGTTTTCGAGGGAACACGCGGAGAACAATCATCAGGAACAATGGCATTCTATGGAACGGGTATTGAGATTCATGGCACCGGGCTTAGATCGTCAAACATTCTAGTTGATGGCGTGAATCAGTGGATAGACGACGACAGCACCGTTCGGGTAGGCGACTTGGCTTGGGGTTTCCATACCTTGCAGCTAGACTTTAGGGCCGACAATAGAACGCAGGTGGAATACTTCGTTTTCACCCGTGCAATGGAAACAAATGCGTGAGTACCGACTGTCAGGCCGAGTGTGGGACGAGCCCATTGACCAGTTCACAGACCCACAATCGACGACGTTCAGAAAACGATTATCAACTTCGTGAAGGATGGAAAGCCGAACGACACGCCCTACATTCAGTTCCCTTGGGACAAGTTCAACGCCACAGTGCTTACTCAAACGCCTGTTCTCGGTATGTCCTACGTATTGACGGGTGACGATTGATCATGCGCTAACGTTCAGGCGGTCAAGCTGCCCAGCCCTTCGAAGCACTTCAGATCATGAACTGGTCTGATCCTGAGGTCGGGCCGTTCGAGAATCCTCCCCCTCCAACGCACATGTTCATTCTACCTCCCGCGAACACATCCTACCTTGTGATAAACGCGACACTAGGCCCCAACGGAGCCTTCATTATGGCCAACGGGGAACCGCCTCTCCCGGGAATGACTGACGTCGTATCTGACACCAATGCGTTCCACACGCACAGTCCCGGGTACTTCGTCTCCAATGCGCGCGTCTACGAACTACCGCTGGATCCGAAGGTGCAATATAACATCTCCCTCATGTCGACTGGACTTTCGGACTGGGATAACCACCCAGATCCCATCCTGAGTAGTGTCACATTTTACTCCTCCTTGTGGTAAGCAACAAAACGCGCTTTCTTAAGCTGC
>Ga0160505_100915_pt1 | contig 14928 bp, 10 predicted proteins | sample DIDeMG_FD_108225 | JGI IMG/M metagenome (GOLD analysis project Ga0160505, IMG submission 108225) | Enriched chicken feces microbial communities from UW Madison campus, WI, USA - DID2874_E49_Stillage MG | ecosystem: Host-associated > Birds > Digestive system > Large intestine > Fecal ... | reverse complement strand
TATTAATTTAATTACTACTTTTTTTGTTTTTTTTTTTAATTATTTTTAAAAAAAAAAAAAAAAAAAAAGCTATAATGCAATTTCTTCTGGAACAATGTATCGTCTATTTAATTCTTGCATGTTGTTTTCCAGATCGCCATTTTCTGACCTGTGCGTTTGACAATCCAGAGGTACCAACTTGACACAAATAAAACTTTCCCGAATCCATTTGCTCTGCTTTATAGGCTCTCATAGTGGTATCTAGGGTTGTTTTTTTTCCTTCTTCCGTCACATCCCTCTAGTTTCATGAAGCCATATTACATTGCCTTAGAGCATGACCACACACACAAACACACAAGAGCTCTGTCAGTATATAAAGTTAGTTTAGTTACATGCAAGTTTCCAACCCCTTTCGTTGGACTAGGCTTGCCGATTTCGTTTAGGACATGTTTAGATGGTAAACCCTAGCTGTTCAAGCCTGTTTAATTTACTCCAATTTATACCTGCATAGCAGGATTCTTCCCATGTCAATAAGTCAAAACATGCCAGATTGAAAAAAAAAAACTTATTTTCAGTACTCCTGGCAGGGTGGCCAGGGTTTGGGATCAACGGATTGCCTGCAACCATGCAAGAGCTTCTATTCTACTGTAGTTTCATATCAGCGAAACTCAGAAGCAGTTTAATTTCTTGTTCATTTTGCTAATATAATCGTCAGGATATGCCGATGCCCACAATGCTTGTTGCAATACAAGGACAATTCGTTTAACAAAGTTTTGACCCACTCTACTTTTTCTCAGCAGTTATACGATATCCTAAACCAAATATACAACTTTAAAATCAGGTTTCCTAACGAACACAAGTAATACAGGCTAAAAAAAAAATAGTATATCCGATAGCTCAAGAGCTCCTAATCAATATTTTGTGTACCATCCCCGAGCATCCTGGCATACATTAAGCCGTACAGGGATAGATTCTACAAGCCTCCGTATATGTTCCTAATCTAGACATTCCCATGCCTCCTTGATTCGAGATTTGAAAATTTCCACATTAGCTGTATTATCTTTTAGCTCATGAAAATTAGGACAGAGTCGATAGAGCTCATGCTTCAGAATCCTCCATACATGCTCAAGAGAATGTAGGCCAGGACTGAAAGGTAGCCAATTACTCAAATACCATGCTTCTCGTGCCATTATTGAGCGATATTTGCAATATTTATATGGGGATTATCCTACTGAAATGACTGACTTGTTTGATATATGGGAAGGAGCCCATCCTCAAGAGCCAATATATATGACCTGGCAGTATACCCATGATTTTTATTCTCTTCATCTCGTAAAATAAAGATTAAAGGTGTCTTGATCTCAAAGTTAATTGCAACCCAAACCATAACCTTGATTCTCCCCCTTTGAACGGTTAGGTTCTTTTTTGGCTAGCTGCGCGTGCCTCTGGAGAGAGGGATTGGTTTCTCTACCGGTATCTGCTTATTTCAGTACCAAAATCATATGAATTTGACATTTTGAAGACATATGGACAAGAATTGAAGATTGCTGTACATTTCATGGAAGTTGATGGCGTAGATGAGGGGGACAAACTTTTCGGAACCAATTATTGTTTAGAAGTAAAAATAAATAAGATGTTTGACAACTCATTGAAGGAGTGTATCAAGACCTCTCATCCATATATAATTGATAATATGTTAATATTTTGTTATACGAACCAGTCAAAAGCTGAGGAAAACAGCGGCGTCTGTCAATGCTTTTATAACAATAAATCTGCTTACTGTCCTAGTATCTGAAACTTGCAAAATAAAAATTTGAATAAACAAAAAAAAAAAGAAGATAAAATCCATTTAGTTCTTTCAACCATTTCCGCCGCGAGGCTGATCAAGCAGTCGTCCCAACATGTACTTGATATTCCGACAGTTGATGAAGCCGAATTCTCAACGGGCTCAAACCATGTGTCAAAATTTCTTGCGATAAAACATCTATAGGCCAAGAAAAAAAAAACACACACACACACACAATGATATTTTTTTTTCTCAAAAACTAGTTAATAAATTAGAATTATTGACATTAAATATCTCAATATTTGATGGTGTCAAATTATCTTTTAATGAATCGATGTGCAGATAAAACTAAGAGACCCAGAATCTACCAAATAGTGAAGTTTTGATAAGCTGGTTTAATTGAGCAAAGGAGGTTAGTTAAAGAGCCTTGGGACTTGGCCATGGCCCTAAGATTATTGATATCAAGAATAATTAGGAAACCAACATCCGAGAAATAATTTTTTTTTTTTTTGTAAAAAATTGCTCTCAGCAGGGTGGGCAATCTATCAAGATATTTGCAGTCAATAGGATTGAGTTCTGGATAGACGACTTGATGCCGTTGGAAAAAGGATGTAACTAATCTAAAGTGATGGGTCACTGTAGCCATCTATCATATTATGTATAAAAAAATTAAAAGTGGGACTTTGTCCATGCTTGGCTACTCCTTTTTATTCAATGCCAATTGGACATTCATAGGAGACTGGCATCAGGCTAGATGCCCGTGGAATTTTAAAAACGAGAAATCCATCTTGGAGGCACCATGCTTTCTGCTCGACCCATACAGCTACAAAGATATATTATACATGATTGTTTGAGAATCAACATCAAGTCTGTTACTTGAGCTTTAAACGTTAAGAACATGTCGCTATACTGACTGAACTTTAGTCTCAAAAAACGGGAGGGGAATGGGGAGGCCTTGAGGGGTTGAACTTCAAAAGTCCGGAACTCGTCCAAGACTTTGACGAGCATCAGTGTAAACTAGTATAAACGACTGGCCGCTGATTGGCCAGCTCAATTAGGGGGAATGGAGGTTTTTGTGCCATCACGACGTGGATGATAAGTCGATGGGAGGGAGGGTTCTAGCGAACCCCGCGAGGTCTATCCCGATGTGTCGTTTCCGTAAACTTGGGATTCACTAATGGAAAAAGATTTGGATTATATCAGACTCGAATTCATGTTTCCAAAACCTTCAAATATCGTGTACGTAGTTACCATAAGGTTCGCAGTCATCCCGAGCCTGCATACATTGGCACTGGTGGTTATGAAGATCCTTTACATTTATAAGGAGTCTCGATCGATCTATTAATATCTAGGCACTCCCTTATAAACTTAGTCTAATTCGCCGAGAGCTCTCGAACTTTTTTTTTTTTTATTTACGATGAAGGTACTATGGCAGCTGAAACATATCAACAATGACAGAGCGTCATGCTAAGTTTGTTTGAACTCTTTTGAGAACATTTGATTCAGTAAAATTACTGCTTTATTATTAAACCAGCATCAAATGTGTCTAAAATGGCCATCTCCTAGATAATATGAGTCTGTTCTTGGCAAACAGTTACGGTATACTGTGTAGCTAAAGACTTGGAATCTACTTTTGTTTAATAAAACACAAAGCATGCGAGGTTTGTGATCAAATATTTGAAGAAAGTCCATGTGAATGCTAATTTCTCAAGCAGTATTCTTATACTAAGAGTTCTTTATTTATTCAACTTTGTCAAGATCATAGGCACATATGGTTGCTGCTCTAGAACAACATCCCGAAATTCCATCATCCGCCTTAATTACAATGTATAAGGGTCTAGAAGCAGATCTGTGATCGTTGCCGTTTTAACACAGTGACAAAATCTCATCTGGGTGTTTTGTGTTATTATCGTCGTCTGTCTGGTTCTACTGATGAAACAAGTTTTTGCTGTTTATGTTTTATTCAAAACCATGGCTACTCTATCACTCATCTGTGCTGTTTAATTACTTTAGGACAGTCTCCAAATGTCAAATGGAAATAATAAAATATTAAACCTACGTTGAGCTTTGTCTTGGGTTTTGTTCATTTTTTATGATTACGATTATTGTTATTATTATTAATTTTATTATTATTATTACCTTTGCTTTAATTGCCTCGTTTGATAACATAGCATGACCCAAAAGGTCACTTGAATACTCCAACTCTCGCTGCCAGAAGTCGCTTAAATACAGTCTCGGCGGTAGTTGCCGACTATTCTCCAAAGTATCGTTGTACATACAGTAAGGCCTTACTCGTTTTCGGGTACAGAACGTGCACAACCTTCTGCACTCGGACTCTTTCGGCGCCACCAATCAATAGGGCCACCCAACAGTAACAGAGCAACGAACGTAACAGATCCAGCAACGGAAACAGCAGAACGATGCCGACGAGTGAAAAATCTAACTGAATTTTTAGAAAATAAATAAAATATATTAAAAATACAAACGAATAAACGAAAACCCCAGTATCTTTGATATTATTATTATTGTTATTTTTTTTATTCTTCTTTCGAGACTCAAGTCGAGTGCCCACCCAGGTTTTTCCCTTCCAACACATCCACACATTTTTTTTTTTTTACTTTTCTTGGAAAAAAAAACCTTCCTCTCTTTTCTTTCCTTTCTACAATTTTTTTTTATTGAAAGCAAAATCATATTCATCATCATCACCGCCAGTTCTCTCTCCGTTTTTTCATGAAATATCTCATTAAAATATAACTCTAACCAGCTCATTATCCACGTCTATAAAATGGTAAGCACGCATAACTTTTCTCTAATCTTCTTCCGTCTTTCACTAACTTCAAATATCAGAGACACCTACAGCGGCTAGCTTCGATAGTCGTCTCGTCTCCAAGAAAGTTCATCATATGGCCAGCCTCAATAGCCTTCATATTTTCATACCCGCTGTTATACGCACTGCTATCGCCATCCTTGCCAGATGTTCAAACGATACCTGATAATATCATCCACAGCCAGCTGGATCCAGCGTTATTTATAAAGCAGCTCTACATTTCGCCGCCGCCATTTCTCAACGCTCTTTCGCCAGAGCTCTTAGACTCGCTTCAACCCTTTGTTGACTACTTTAGAGATACGGAAGGTGTTACTCTTTCTCGAACTCCATCAAAAAATTTACCTTATTTGCATTCTATCATCGACAGCGACGACAAAAACATCCATAACCTCACCTTGCTGGATAACCTCGTCACTGACAACACTTATAAATCACATCTCAACTCCCTTCTTTACTACCCGAGATTCATCGAAAACAAAATCCACTCAGCATCAGGACTCTTGTTTTCATACGTATATGATTCCCCCGATCAAGAGCAGATATGGACCAATGCTGTATCATTTTTAGTTGATCACGGAAACCCAGATCTCAGCACCTTTTCTTACAACATTATAGCGGATGGATCCAGTTCTTTCTCGTATAAGGTTATCCCATGCTGTCCCACGATACTGACATGCTTCATCATCATCTACTCGTTGTTCACACTTAATCTTTCCGTTTCTTGGGAGAACATCAAGTTCGTTCGCTCCAAGCTTGGTCTTTTTATTGCTTTTGTTGTACAAACGTGCCTCTCGTTGTCGGCCTCCCTCACCATTATCAGTTTTATTTTCCCTTCCTTTTCCGTCGACAGTTTGCGCAACTTTTTAATCATTCCCTATTTTGTGGCTATCATTGGAATTGAAAACATTTTAAGACTCATCAACTCGGTGGCAGCTACTCCCCCAGAAAACCACCCCTCAGTGAGACTATCAGCGAGCATCGACTGCCTCTATACCACTGTCTACACTGTCGGCGTATTCTGCGGCATACTGCTTTTGCCATGCATCTTCCTCATTTCCAGCCAGCTCACTCATCTGTGTCTTTTCACAGTGCTGTGTTTGGTAATTGATCTGGCTATGCACGCTACATACTTTATTGCCATCTTGTCGGTGGACTTGCGCCGTTTAGAGCTCGAAGATATCATCACTTCCGGCTCTGCACCTTTGCTGGATTCGACCGTGACTTCTTCCATTCTCCCAAAGTCTGTCAACATCTATTATCACTATCTGAAAAAATTTTTCTTCCATCCCAAAATTTCTGCATCGGTTTTCACGCTTTCTATTTCAATTTTTTTCTTGTGTGCGTGGTCCCTCCTCACAAATCCGGCAGAAAAACACAACTATTCTGCAGGTAGGATCCCGTTTTTCCTTTCATCCCTTTCCCTGACATTACCATCTTTATCGAGGCATGAGACGATCAAAATATTTGAGCCACTGGTGCTTGAAGGGCAAATGACTCCCTTCAATACATTCCCTGTCAGTTTCCAAGTTGGCCACTGCATACAGGGCTCCTTCTACAAGTTTCTCAGACTGCTTAATGTTACTATCGTTCTCGAGTTTATTGCGTCAATTGCGTTTATACTTTCGTTAACGGGAGTCATTTTAAAGTTTCTACTTCCGCCGGTTTCTGCAATTACTGAAACCCATGATGTAACTGAGTCCATGCAGTTTTCTTCAAAGGAGCTTACTGGTTACCACACACTTGACGTTCTACAAGTAGTAAGTCAAGGATCTACAATTACTACAGTCTCACTCGACCATAAAGTATTTGTATGGAATGCTGCGTCGGCTCCTGGTACCAGAATTGCCAAACCCACTCAGGTGCCTTGCTCTCCCGAGTTCTGGCCAATCACCAGGGTTGTCCTCAATTCATCCAACTGCATGGTTGCCATTTTCTCTGCAAGAATTTCGGCTATCAAATGCTACAACTACAAGACAGGGACCCTGGTTTACCACCTTCAAGACAAGTCTCTGTTCAGTACCAGACCGTTGGAAACTTTCTTTTCCGGAAACGAGTTGGTGGTGGTTAGCAAGACTGGATCAATCCTGTCGATCTCTGACACGGGTATTATTACTCCGTTTAAAATTGAATTCTCAAGTCCCACTGGTGTATTAGCGCATGCCCGGCGGTTACTGACGCCGCGGATTCCTGAGCGTGTTGTGTGCTTGTCGTCGGAGAATGACTTTTCTATCGGAACGCACATTGGTAAAGTCTGGAAGTTTCGCAAACTGCAAATCCAGGAGTCGCCAACTCAAATCAACATGCATGCTCAAGGTGTACATGATTTCTCAAAATACAAACCACGGCCAATTCCGGCACCACAGGCAATGCTGGCTAGAGGTCCAATGCGACCGGGTAGGTTTCAGCCTCCTCCTTTGGAGAGACCCAAAATTCTGAACAACAAAATTGTGGCAATAGTGCCGGTGCCAGCTATCAACATGATGCTGATAGCTACATCTGTCCATGGCTGTTTGTTTGATGCACAGACTGGTATCATTGTCAAGCACTTTCAGTTAGGTCACTTCAAGCCGCAAACCCTAAGAGTGTTTCACTCGCATCCTAGCCACTGTCGTTTCTGTGGCTGTGTGTCTGTAGACACACTTTCTATTGCATACTCTGACTCGGAAGATGATGGCATGGTCATTTGCCACACACTTACAATCGACAACAGAGCAAAGAACTCAATCTGTATTCGTGTGGAGCGTGATCCGCGTGAGACACGTTGTCTTGGTTTTGAAGCCACCACTGAGCGCCAGCACTGGATTGATAAGGTCGAAGGTTGGGACACCACTGATATGAACATGATTATGGGTGTTCGTCTGCGCGACAATACTACCGATATTGAGACTAAGTCCTACAACCCATCCTCCTTTTCGGTGGATTCGCCGATCTCATCATCCATTTCGTGGTTGAAGAACGTCAACAACAACTTGGTATCGCGGAATCGCAAGCGCACAACACCTAGCACCCATTCATCATCTCTGACCTCGTTATCATATTCTTCGAAAAAGATTACTGCGCCGCAGTCTAAATTTCCTCTCATCAGCAATACATGGGAAGGCTGGGCCATGTCAGCAACAGGCCAGATCACATACTACGATATCCCAGACTACTCTGAACATCTTAACCATCCCAACGACATCCCGTTGCAGGAGGGTACGCGACTGGGATTGAAGCATAATAATAACCAGCATATGAGTATAGGCATGGAGCTAGACGGTGTCTCGCGGTCACGCCTGCTGATTCGGTCCATTGGACCTGTCACAAAGTACGGTACCAAATCAATTGCCGTTGCGTTCGGCAATGTCATCAAGGTGCTTTACTTTGGCAAGGAGGAGTCGCTTGCACCGGGCGAACCGGAGACACCTAGTATGCCCTACCCGCCATCACCAAGTCTTTCAGTGGTGTCGGGATCCCGTAAGTGGAAGCGCGAGGTCGGGTACTGAGCGCAAGAGCAAAAACAAATAAGATAAAATAAAAAAAGCAAGACAAAAAAATCTTTATGGCTGTTGTTTATATATATATAAGAAAATTAATAGAAAAAAAAAACAAAATTGATTTATTACTAACAATGATTATCAGTATCTCAGCTACAATGTATTTATTTACAGAAATTGAAAAAAAAAAGGAAACAGCTACTGTTAATCAATGCTATAGACTTAAATCATTTTTTTATTTTAGGTTGTTATTATTTAGGTAAATGAAACAACCAGAGTTGTTGTCCAACACCGAAATTTATCTACACTGCCGAAAACTATGCGAGCAATTGGTAGCCAGGGTTGTGCTGATTTGAGACTTGCAACGACCCCACAACCTAGGTGTGCTTTAGGCTTTCTTTGCTTACTTGATACTAGCTTACCTCGGTGCCTCCATGAGGGGGTTTTGTAGCCCATGTCATATTTCCGAATTTCTATGCCTACGGGTAAAGGTGCGCTAAAAATAATCCCATACCCGAGCAAGACTAGTGCTTTTCAAAATACATGTATTTAACATTCATACGTAAATAACCACCAAACATCTGGCGTGCAATATTACAGAAACAAGTTAATTACTCTACAAAATTCATATAACTTTTCAGCAACAAAGTTAATGTCGCTGATTAAAATCTGACAACAAGGACACGGCATCATTGATTTTAAATGAACTTCAAGTGAGGGGGAAAAGAAGAAAAAAAGCATTTCCTTTACTATCTACATGCCCTTCTGGTTCAAAAGGATTTGTTAAAGACACAAAAGAACCTGATTACAGCGGTTGAAAGAAGGGTCGAAATGATGCAGACTTTCCCTTTTTGTTTTCCAGCCTACAGCTCTTAGCTTGTGCCAATATAATCTTGGCATTAGGTATTAACTTTGGATTCTTTTTTTATTTATTTTTTTTTTTATTTTTTCCGTTTTTTTTGAAGTAGCAGTTTCCCAACACATGGACTTTTGAGAATGCACAATAGTTGTGAACCGTCTGGTAGACTTTTAGACGGTGCACAAAACTATATGAGTGCACCCCCAAAGATAATTAAGAAGTTTAAAATGTCATTTTCAAGCATGAGGGGTTCATCAGTCAAACCTATCGTAACCATTTCTTTGTGCTGTAAAAAAATCTATGACGATTGATTGGAAAATGTCATAGCCGTTTAGAGGCATCCATAATTTTAAAAATTGATTACTGACAATTGAACAGCAATGTAACCATGTATTCCTAAAGTTGCACAAAAAACCTGGGGAAGTTTCGTCCGTTGAGGTAAAGTTGGGGTAGAACCATCTTCCCCAGGAAACCCCCCACGAAAACCTGACAAGATAAAAAAAAAAATTGAATTAAGGTATATTTTCAGTATCCAATCGTGTCCCAAACAAGTAAAAGATATAGACCATCATTTGTAAAGCACAACTTTATAAATCCAATAAGCGTTTTCTTTTTTCACTTCACAGCATTGTTCCAATGGCATCAAATGAAAGAAAGAAAAAAAGAATTCAGAATATGCCCCACATTTTACTCAATTTGTATTTCAGAAACCTTCTGTTATTTACACTTGATTTCATCAGACAATCATCAATGCTATTTGTCATCTCGTTGATCAAATCGAATTTACAGCATTTTTGTGACAAGTATAAGATATATATATAAGTGACCCGTTATCGATTCAATCCTGTTAATTTTTTTGGTTCTGAATAATAATAAAAATACATAAACACAACATTAACAAGAAAATTCTCCAATAAGTATTGACACCAATGATTTTCTCCAAGTGCGCCCTCTTAGCAACTATGGCTGGCATGGCTGCAGCTGTTCCTATCAACAAAAACACCTGCTCTTCTGAGTCTGTTTGCACTTTTACCGATGCCCACTCCGTCCGTACTGGCAAAAACTCCTGTTCCATTATCATCCTTGACAATATCGAAGTTCCTGCTGGCGAGACCCTTGACCTCACCGGGTTGAACAAAGGTACCACTGTCATTTTCTCTGGAACCACGTCGTTTGGCTACAAGGAATGGGAGGGTCCCTTGATTTCCATGTCAGGCGATTCGATTATCGTGAAGCAGGCTCCCGGGGGCAGAATTAGTGGCGGTGGCGAGCGTTGGTGGGACGGCCAGGGTGGCAATGGCGGCAAGACCAAGCCCATGTTCTTTCATGCCAACAAGTTGCAAAATTCCCATATTGATGGTCTCCAGGTTTTTAACTCGCCAGTTCACACGTTTATTATCCAGTCTACTGATCATCTAAGTTTGTCCAACATTTTCATTGATGATCGCGCCGGTGACCGGGTCAATGGTGGCCACAACACTGACGGGTTTGGCATTTTTTCTAGTACCTATATTACAATTGACAATGCTGTGGTCTACAACCAAGATGATTGCCTGGCCATCAAGTCCGGTGATTACATCACCTTTCAGAATGGCTACTGCTCTGGTGGTCACGGTCTCTCAATTGGCTCGGTTGGTGGCCGAGACAACAATAATGTTACCAATGTTTTAATTCGAAACTCGCAAATTGTCGATTCAGAAAATGGTGTTCGCATCAAAAGTGTCTCGGAGACCACCGGTTTGATCTCGGGCATTACTTATGAGAACATTTCTCTCACCAACATTTCCAGATATGGCATTGATGTCCAACAAGACTATCTCAATTTGGGGCCCACTGGTATCCCTACTAATGGAGTTAACATTACAGACATTACGTTGAATAATATCTACGGTACGGTTCAAAGCACCGGTACTGACATTTACTTGCTCTGTGGTACTGAATCTTGCTCTAACTGGGACTGGCAAAACATCAACGTTACTGGTAGCACTACTAGCAACGAATGCACAAACATGCCTTCCGGTGTGCCATGCAAAGTATAAGTATTTTTTTTATAAGTAATCAAAGTAAGAATTATTTCACTTTAAAACAAAATTTAATATATATACTTGAATGGGCACTTGGCACATTGGAAAAAGTCAGGCCAGCGCGGATAAGACAGAATAATTTTTCCTTAAATATGTTATTCCTTTTTAAATGAATACCATTTTGTTCAATTTTTCTTTCTACAATAAATTTTGCTTTGGTCAGGCTCAAGTCCTATTTAGAAAACAGACTTTTCACAATCTTATTACTGGGTTGAACCCCACAAACACAGTTGTGTAGAAAACTGTACGAAAACCCAGAAAAGAGGCATACATTTCTAAGACTATAATGAAAGGCTCAAGGGATGGGAAATGTTGGACAGTAGATTAGATATTGTTCTAATCCAGTACAGATATTCCTGGACCTCAAAGCCATGCGCAAAAAAAAATTTAATAATAATAATTGAGCAAGTGGTCAAACTTTCCACTCCATGAATCTAGAAAATTTCAATACCTTTGAAAAAAAGTGATATTGAACTTAAATGAAATGCCAAGTGGCTCCCCAGCTTTAGGCGAATACCAAGCCCAGTGGCCGAAACGAAGATTTCAAAGGCCTTATAGTCGTTTTATGCTGAACTAGTTATCTATTTATTATCTTGTTTATTTAGGTGTCTATTGTAATTATCTACTGAGAAGACACCAGGCTTATCTGGGTCTTGGTGCAATTTGTAGTGTGTCTGTACCCCGTAGGTGCGGAAATTTGGGAAAACTCGAATTCTCCCATGAGCCGCAATGCCTTCTCATTGAGGAGGCCCGGTAAACTGGCTTTTGATGCACTAGTTAAAAATATATGTATATATATATATATTCTTTTTGAAAAAACGGGCATTGTTCGGCACTAGCAAATGTTGAAACTCCAAATAACTATTGGTACAATTTCCTGATAAACCTCGTGGAGGAAACTGCTCCAGAGTTCAACGTCTATTTATATTTTGTTATTTCATTTATTTCCTTTCACTTTAATTTGCAGCTGTTAGATGGTATAACAACTATTTATTATTACTGAAAAAAAGCATTTAAAGATGCAAGCAAGTATTCCCTAGCCCAAACTTGTTTGATCCGGTACGCATATCCGAAGAGCTTGGCAAACGGCACATGTCCCAACTTCTAACTCAACTACAGATCTAGAGTGAATATAAATTTCCTTTATTTCAATGAATATAACTATAACCTTTATATATGACGTTTATAAAACAGAGCTTGTTGTTCACGACTGCAGCAGTCAGAAAACAACGTGTTTGTAGTGTAAGCTTCTTGGTTTCCCAGAGCCAGCTTATATGTTTCCAGTTTCTCTTTTTTGGGGGGTTACGTAGGCCGACGGACATGAGTCTAGTGACTTGAGAGTTTTGACTACCAGCACTCACCCCCACACTGTCAAACATGATACAATGTTTAACTTAAAACCCTTGTTTTTAATAATATCAACTAGACCGCATCACAAAAAAACTCTAATTATTTAACCCCATTGGAAGGAGGGGCGCTTGACTATCTCCGAAGCCCCGAGTTGCGTCTTTGCCAAGTTTTTTTTGTTTACGACGTCACGACCATAATTTTCAGTACCATGTCCGAGTTTCGCGATCTGGAAAAATAAAACTTCTAATGATTGATCCAATGGTAGTTAATATTCGTTTCATTCATTTACTTATACCAAAAAAACTATTCAAGAGATACTCGGATCCGGCACAAGGATACAACACTAGCAAAGACTGCATCAGCCCCGCCACAACAACAATAAGGAGAGAAAAGAGAGAAAAAAAAATTATGACAACAAATAGGAGAGTTAAAACCTCTAGTATCTGTATTTGAAGAGTGGTGACTTGTCTCCCAGCTGTGACAGTTCCTCCATCGAGTAGTCATTATACTTGCCCGACTTCCACTGCTTGATCTTGCGCTTATTGCTGATATTGTATCCCAGAAGTAAAATGAGACCAGTGACAACACCAATGCAGCACATGCCCAGCGCAATGCCGTGGCCGAGCTTGTAGTAGGGTGCGTCTGAGGCCCGATAAATGTTGGACGCTACGGCGCCACCAAGATTACCAGCACCAATCTGGAATGCCATTGCAATAGCACGTTTGTAAGAACCAGAGAGGTTATTGGCGTGCCAAGCAATGATACCAGGGAATGCTGGGGCCATGGAAAAGCCAATAATGTACACACAGCCGTAGATGGCCATTGACTGGGAAATAGGATTAAGGCCAATCACGGCAGCAAAGCCTACAACCATGATCACAAAGTTACCAATAATGAAGGGTGACCGCTTACCTATACGATCCGATATCTTAGCCTGCACAACACAAGAAATGGCAGCTACTGAGTAAATAGGAACGGTAAGAAGCTGTGATTTGGTGCGTGAAAATCCGAGTGATGAGAGAATTGTAGGCATAAACATGGAGATGGCGTAGGAAGGAATAACGCTGGCCCAGAACATGATGATAGCCAAGTATACCTGCCAGTCAGTGAACGCCTGCTTAAAGTAGCGGGAGCCCTGCTCTGTGCACTCGGGCTGGTTGCCAATGTCAGGCAAGCCGTCTTCGTCGGTGCTGAGGGCATTAGCGTCGGTAACCTTGGATGAGTTGGCATCATACTTGAGCTTGTGAATCAGGTATGCCCGCTCCTCATCTTTGAGAAACTTGGCAGTCTCAGGGTAGTCATACATGCCCCAAAAGGCAAGAAAAGCAACCACAACCGTTGCAATACCTTCAAGAATAAAAATCCAGCGCCACCCGGCCTGTCCAGCAACACCATCCATTTTAGCAATACCAAAAGCAAGGAGTCCTGAGAAAGCACCGGCAAGGGTGGTGGCTGAATAAAACAAGGCCTGGCGGAATTGAAGCTCTTCGCGGCGATACCACTGCGTAAGATAGTAAGCGATACCAGGGAAAAGACCAGCTTCAGTGACACCCAAAAAGATTCTAGCAATAAGTAGGCCATGGTAGCTTTGAACAATTCCCATGAGGGTCATGACAACGCCCCAGGCAAGCACAATACTAGGAAGCCAAATAGATGGGCGGACCTTTTTAAGAATCATATTGGAAGGAATTTCGAAAAATGCATAAGTGAAAAAGAATACAGTGAGACACATGTTGAACTTATTACCAGTGAGCTCGAGGTCAACGACAAGACCTTCAATAGCTGCGTTACCAATATTGGCTCTGTCGAGATAAGACATGAAGTAAAGTAGAGTGACCATGGGAATGAGATGCCAATCCATCTTGCGGAGCAACTTGTCATTGTCAATATGGGGCCAAATCTCAGCAGCGGACTTGATGTTGCCGTTTTCGTCACGAATATTGGAATCTTCAAATTTGGAGATGGAAGGGTCGGCTACCTCGATATACTCAACGTCGCTGACAGCTTTTTTGTCTATGCTGGAGGGAGGACTGGATTCTTTTGTCATTGTGGATGGGTTGTAGGGAATAAAAGGGTGATGTGAAAGATGGAGAGATAAAAAGACGAAACCAAATGGGAAATTGCTTCTGTTTTTATACTAATATGAAAGAGGCTCCTCATAACTATCTAGGGCTGGTTGTCGTAGCGGAGACAACCTATAAGCAAAAAAACACAAACATTAGCGGAGGAGCAAGATGTGGGGAGATGAGAGCCCGGGGAAATATCAGAAATATACTTGCAGATACCACGAACTGAAACTGAATTAACCCTACAAGTTAAGGTTTGGAAAATTAACTAATAGAACAGGGTCATCTATTTTAAATTTTGTGATTTTTTTGATTTTTTTGATTTTTTTGCTTTTTTTGATTTTTGTGTTTTTTTTGTTTTTTGTGTTTTTTTTTTTGTTTTTTTTTTTTTTTTTTTTTTGTTTTTTTTTTTTTTTTTTTTTTTTTTTTTTTTTTTTTTTTTTTTTTTTTTTTTTTTTTTTTTTTTTTTTTTTTTTTTTTTTTTTTTTTTTTTTTTTTTTT
>Ga0160505_100914_pt1 | contig 14932 bp, 22 predicted proteins | sample DIDeMG_FD_108225 | JGI IMG/M metagenome (GOLD analysis project Ga0160505, IMG submission 108225) | Enriched chicken feces microbial communities from UW Madison campus, WI, USA - DID2874_E49_Stillage MG | ecosystem: Host-associated > Birds > Digestive system > Large intestine > Fecal ... | reverse complement strand
GTGGGGATGGGTGGTGGTGGGTTGTTGTGCATATGAAAAGAGAAAATGGGAGGGGGGGGGGGGGGGGGGGGGGGGGGAGGTGCTGCTGCGTGTATTTAAAGACTGCAGCATGGGGTCATTCCGAAGGTTGAATACGAGGGTCGAGGTTCCATGAGGGTGAAGAGAGAAAATGAAGAATGGACAAGGCACTCGGCATGGCTGGTGTATGTTCTTGAGCATAACCATATGCGCTCCACTGGTGTTGACTGTCCGAACGCGACCTTGATCAGCGGATATGGATGGATGCATTTTGCGTGTGACTCGCCATTACGTCCACTTTGGCAGTCCGCTCGCCTCCGATCCTCGGCAGTACAGTACGATGATTTCTATTGACCATTCAGTGAGGCACGTTCAGCAGTACAGTATTCCAAGCCTTCTTGGTGTGATTCAATGTGGCTCAATGTGGCGGCTGTGCCAGTACAGGACCAAGGACTGGGGTTGCACCCCGTACGCGGAGAGCTACCTACATTGTCTCTTCCCACCACTCGGTCCGCGCGTGGTCCGCGGTTAGAAGTCATCCTTTCAATTGGGGCCTCAATTGAAGCCGCTACTGAGCTGGCTCACAGCTGGAAGCACGGTGAGTCGTTAAAGGCCGACAATTCATATGGCCTGTGTCTGGCCTCTGTCCACGCGACCGTAGGGCTGTTTGTACCGTGATGAGAGGTGTATATTATAGGCACCGACTTTGCACGGCCGCTTGGCATTATTCGTCTGTCCAACAGCATCTTTGCATCTCCTCTTATCCAACGGTCTCAAGGTATGCAGAACGCCGGCGGCGTGCAGGCTGAACGAGCGTTCAAGGGCGTTGTCTCCGCCTTATAGGTGCAAATTCCACCACCAGAACGCCGCACCCTTCTATTGATAATAGGCCAGGACACCGGCTCATTGCTCAACCACGTAGCTGGCAACAACATCCCCAGAGCATGCAGGAGTTGAAAAGCGCTGTGCAAGAGGGTATCGATACTGTGACTGGGGCCTGGGAATCACTTTCAACAGCCCAGAACCGACCAGCACGTTGGAATGTAAACCAGCGTGGAAGAGGATATCGATACGAGTAGGCGCGAATGTGGCGCTACTTTCAACATCAACAACCGGTGGCGGGCGTGTAGCTCAGTTGGTAGAGCGTTCCATTCGCAGTCCGGTCCTGCCTTGACAGGATGGAAGATGATTGGAAAGGTCTTTGGTTCATTTCCTAACTCGTCCAAGAGAGGTCCGAGACGCTTCTCGTTCGCTTTTTATAAGGCAGCGAGTAGGCTGGAAAGTCCAGTTAGCTGTTAGTCATGATCACTCAACTGTAGAAACCCAGGTGCTGAGAGCAGTCGGACAGAGGATGTGGGTCCTAGTGAAGACGACGCCGATTATTTGTGACGACTGATCGTCATTCCCAAGGATTGGACAAGTCCTGGGGGTTTCACGTCGTGGACTCAAGGAGTGCCTGCTGTACAGGAGTGCCTGCTGTACTCCGCTTCGGTCTGTTCGTTGGGCAGGGTGTGTGTTATGCGCACCTCAAGCACATTAAAGGAGGTACCGACGCGAGTTTCCCTGTCGGACGAAGCCGGGGCTGCAGCTCGTTGCTGCAGCACAAGATATTGACTTCTTGACAATGTTCGGCAAAAGATTACAAAGAGGAGTGGGAACGCCACTGATTCAGAATCCTGTTTGTTTTTGATCCTTTCTCCATTGTGCTCTTTTCTTTGTTCTCCTCTCCACTGTCCATTCCCTGCGCACTGACATACCCCCCAGTCCTTCTCCATGCTCTCATCTCCCACTCTAAAGCCTGCCTCTCGGTCGTTGACCCTAACAGCGCTCGGGCCACCATCGACGATGTCGTCCTGAGCTGCCTATCCGATGCGTATTGTCCCTCACAGGATAACAGGGCACTGAAGAACCGAGGCTTTGACTTTGAAGATCTCCACGACGCTGAGAAACTCGGCAGAGCTCGCACATCGATTCACATGCACCCGTTGCCTGCCGGTCCCGAAGTCGACAAGACATGGCCAAGCTGCTGGCAGTGAACAAGTTCGCGAACAGCAACATGAGACTTGCTTCAAGACCTTCGAAATCAGACACGAGGAACGCCAGCCGCGGAAGAAGTGGCGTTCGATCCTTGGCGGCAATGGCGTCAAAGGCGCAAAGTCCAGTCTGTGGTTGGTGTTTCGAGTGTCGAGAACAACTGGGATCTGCTTATTGACAGGACACTGGGCGACCTGGAACAACCTTGGCCGCATCCTCTGGCGAGTCATGTTGTGAAAGTTGTGCTCCCGACGTGCACCCATTCCACCTGCCATCCTCAGGTTGGAACCAGGCAATCGAGAATCAGGATGCGGTCCAATGTCCTGCTCCGGGCATCGGTCGTGCACGGAGCTCGCCAGATATTACAGCGCAGGCGTCGATGTGTCTGGTCCCGTCACATCTTTGCCTTCACTCCATCCAACGTTGGGCAATCATATCATACACCACTCCGGCCATTATCGGTATCAACGTGGACGCCTTGGTTGGACCGACAGCAGTTGTACTTTCAACTCGATCCAGAGTCAACGACAGCGACAATTTCTTGTAACGACCGGGTCCTGGACACTCGTCGACGGATCCGTACATCCGACGATAAACGATATACTTGACTCCTGCTCTCTTTGACGACAATAACGACGACGATACTTTGGCTTTGGTGTTGTGAATCACACGAGCACAATAAGCATCATACAGAAGTGTCGAATTCACACACACAGCAGCCAGCGCCGACGCCGCCAAAGGTACAGAGGTCCAAGCTTCTGAGTCTCAGTGAGCGACTTCTCGGCCGCCCCCAGTCCGCAGCCTATTGTCCACGACACGAGTAGCACGACAATCAGGTCGCGCTCACGCCAATCATCATGAGTTCTACAACGCCAGATTACGAACCGTCCCTCCGTTCGTCTATTGCTTCCCACGGCAACGACGACTTTTTCGGTGACCAGCCGTCCGCTCTCGGTCTCCAACTTTCGTCCGAACCGATATACAAGGGGCCTTTTTCCGACTGCAGCGTTGAGCCCACAATCCCGCACAGCACAAGCGTGCGCTCGTTTGCAGGTTCTGCGGATTCCTCGCAGCGCGTTCCCACCCCGCTGGAAAGGTCATCGTCGTCCTATTTCGAGCAGAGGCCCGATTCTGAGCTCCCCGCTTCGTCGCTTCCTCCACTGTTCCGCCCAGAACCGAAGCCAGCCGTTGCCAAGACCGAGTTTCCACCAGTCGTTGCGCCTCGCCCAGTAGTCGCTTCGGTACCGTCTAACAGCTCATTCCACGGTCCCTCGGCAGAGAACTCACGCCCGCCATCCATTGTCCTCTCCCGCCCGAACAGCACGTACCGCCCGTCTCGACCGCCTTCGCGCGCGCGTTCCCTCGCCGAGGAAATTGCAGACGTCGGAGAAGAAGTCCCCAAGCCGGACCTCGACGACTCTGACGACGACGTTAGCTGGGCAGCAGTCCTCGGCGGTCCCAGCGACGTTGACCGCTTCCTTTCTCGGGCCAACGAGCAGAGCTTTGAGCGGCAGCGGGCCGCCTTCCCGCCACCTCGATCGCGAACCAGCTCGATCTTGTCTTACAACGTGAGCTCGCGGCTGCGGACACCGTCGTTTATCAGCTCGAAAACCCCCGCTTCCACACCCCCACGCACGCCGGACAACTCTCGACCAAAGTACGCTGCACGACACTCATTCCACGTCGACCAGCTCTCTCGCGCCAGTCCGTCGTCGTCGCTTGCCCCGCCGTCCCCCGACGAACGCATTTCGCCCAAGCGTGCAAGCTCCATCAGTGGCCTTGCGTCCCTCCGCTCACTGCGCAGCTTCCGCTCTAACAGACGTGGCAGCGGCAAGGGTGAGCCAGAAGTCGCAGACATCACTGTTCCAGCCGGCCTCACTGCCGCGGACTTACCCTCTCCTGTTCCCGAGCTTCCCAACGAGCAGAACGACGGTGGATCAGCGCCGTCTTCGACACACTCGCGCGAGAGCACGTTCTACCCCCGCTTCGGACTGGCTCCGGTCACGCCGACCCGTGACACGCGTAAACCCCGACTGTCGCTTGCGAAAATGCCAAAGGTGTTCAGGAAGAACTCCAACCCCAACACGCAGATACCGACAGTGTTGACGAGTATCGAGACGACCGAGGAGATTGCGCCTAATGGAGACATTATCGAGAGGACATATACCACCACACGCCGTCCATCTGCTTCCTCCCGCCTGAGCTGGACTTCTCGCCGCTCGGAGATCTCTAACGCGTCCCCGAAGGGCAGCGCTCCCGGAACCCCAGGAACGCCGGACCAGTATGTCGAGAACAGCCCCATCCAGTACGTCACAAACACGAGCTCGCGCCCGCCTAGCGTACCGGCCACACCTTCACCAGCTCGAACGGGCGCTTCTACGTACGAACGCAAGGAGATTAAGCCCATCATGATTGGTGAGTTACTGAGTGGAAGGCGTAACTGACAGCAGTCGACTATGCAAACCTTCCTAGCACGACATACCGTCCACCGCCGTCGCCGCAGAAGGCTGCTACGCCGGGAGGCATGCCTTCCCGCTCCACAGCACCCGGCCCGCCCGTCCGCTCGTTGCCGTCTACGCCCAACGACAAGGTTGAGCGGTCTGTGTCGTCAACCCCAAGCGTAGCTCCAACGGTCGCCGATGGGCCCGTGCCCCCTCTCCCCGATCCAATTATTCCATCCTCCAAGGTGGGAGAGCAGGCAGCAGCCGCGGGATCCATGTCCACCGCGGCAGCATCAGCGCCGGCATCAAAGGCAGCGAAGACGCACATCAGTGTCGGCAGGAACGCTTCTATCGATATCACCACAGCTCTCAGTGAAGGCCCCAAAGACGCGACCGCTCCTGCTGCTTCCTCGAGTCCGATTCCCATGCCAGCTCTCGCCGAAAGTGAGGTAGAGAAACCTCCAGCAACGTCTGTTGTTGAAATCAAGGACCCCAAGACCAATGTCTCCGTTGAGGTCAAGACAGGTGGCCCTGCCCCCTCAACAAAGGCGGAGTCCAGGGCCCCGTCAGTCAAAACTGCTTCACCTTCGCCCAAGGCAGCTTCGCTCCAGGTCCCGTCGCCTAAACCAGCATCTGCCAAGCTCACCAAGGCCAGCGACAAAGCCAGTGACAAGGTCGCCGAGGACGCCAAGTCTGGGACTCAGATCAACATTGATCCCAAGAAGCGTTCTTTTGAAGTCGTCACTACTCCTACCTCCCCGGAGCCTCATTCTGCTTCATTCAAGGCTGCAAGCAACAGCTCGCCGAAGGCCTCGCAGCCCAAGAAGAATGAAAACCAGGGAGGCCTCAAGACATTGGCGTTGGCCGACGGTCAAGCAACAATCCCGCCCATCTTTGAACCCAACTCACGCTCCCGCTCACCCTCAATCCGCTCGATGGACGCCCGTGTGCTCCGGTCACGCAACGGCGACGAGGTTGTCGTGACCTTTACCTCGCAGAGTGGCGGCCACGATGTGTTAGCCAAGTCCCCTCGGATCGGTGACGTACCGAAGGAGCGGATGAAGCACCCGAAGGAGCACTACGAGAAAGAGGTGCAGAGGGAGGTGGAGAGGCGCATCGTTGCCGAGAAGGAGCGGCTGGAGAGGGAGAAGGACCGCATGGCCGAGTTTATTCCGTTTGATCGCGCCGCCTCGGTGCCCGTGACGCCAGAGAAACAGAGGGTCCGCCCCGAGCATGTCAAGCACCACAGTGTCGACTCGGTGCGGAGCCGCAGTCCGCACAACAGCCACCTGCACGCCAAACACCACTCGCTCGACGTGCCGCGGTACCCGCGCTCCGTATCCTACGACCACGCACACACCCCGTCGCATCTCAACGTGTCGCACTGGGGCCTCTCGTCCCGCCGCAACAGCATCGAGAGCAACGCGTCCTTTGCAACGATAGACAGCAGCGGCGTGCTGCGTAAACGCCGCGTTCTGAATCCCATGAAGATGGCCCCGGGCTCCGGCTCAGATGATGATGCGGACAACTCGGATTCGGGATCAGATACCGACGGCGAGGCACGGAACAGTGGCGTCGACATCGACTATCATGAGACCGAGTCCTCGGTCGCGTTCAAGGTCTCTGCGCGCGTCAGCCCCACGGTGCCGAAGAGCGGAGCAAACACCCCCAGTGGAGCGGAGAGCAACAGCGAGTCGGACCACCAGGAGCTCCGGAACGAGCTCGCGCGCGCCGACCTTCACAGGCGTATCCAGGCTGCCCAGCGTCTCATGAAAGAGTGCGTACAACGACATTTGGAACCTACTGACAACCAGGAATCCCCGCCTGCCCTCGGAGATTGATGACGTGCCCGCAAGCTTACCCCCAGGCGCAATGCCGCACGTCCCGCCGCAGCACTGGCCTCGGTAAGTAGCAGACATCGTAATTAGGACGCGACTAACTCTCAGCCCCGCACCACACCCCGCCCTCCGCCCGCTGTACCTCGGTGGCCGCGCCTTTGGCGCCCCCGTTTCAACCGGCATGATGCCCGGACTCGGGTACGCTGCCGGCCAGCTTGGCGGTAGCAGTTATCTCGGAATGCCCATTGGCCCAGTGCCAATGATGCTTGCCCGCCCGGCGCAGTCGCAGCCTGGGTGGTATCCTGCGCGTCCTCGGCCATAGCAAGTGACAATCAGCCACACATCTCTTACGCATACGACATCCACGAAACCAAGATGCGACTTGTCTCCCTTCTTTATGACCCCTTGTACATCTGCTTGTCCTGAACTTTATGCACCTGTCCTGTTCATCCCGAACCAGACTTTCCGCCACCACAAATCCTACCTCCACATGATCCACGTGATAGGCAAGATCCGTCCCTCCACCAGACCTCCACCCCAACCACTAAGACGATCGGTGGCGGCGATCAACAACACCACAAACGACAGCAACACTCAATTTCTTGTTCGCAACACTCCAACCCATGCCGTCGCCATCCATTGCAGCCTCTCCGTCGCCTCTGCATCCAAAAATGACGTTTGGCGGGGTCGAACCGCCGACCTTATGCGTATCAGAGGTCTTCTGTTAAGCATACGCTCTAACCAACTGAGCTAAATCGCCTTGATGTTCAAGATCTCTGCCGCCGTCTCGCGAGCGGACAGGACGTTTAGGCCTCTTTGGCACTCATTGCTTGCTATTCCAGCTACGTATAACTGCTTAAACGTCGCTCTGGATCTGGGTGAGTAAGAGCACGCTTTTCTGACGCTGGGTTTCACTGCTTATCTGTAGCGAATTGCGCCCCGACTTCGTCTGTCGGACCCGTCTTGCATCAAGTGTCCAACCTCCGAGCTCAACTGGAGACTGCTCCGCTATTGCTTGGCCAGATTCGGGTCCGTTAGCCTTTTCACGCAAGCACGGCTGACAATTTGGGACGATGTGATGGGTCTAGCACCTACGCCCTGAGTTGCCATCTCGCCCTGGATCAGAGCAGGCTGCGGTCACCGCACCATTGTGCGCCAGTGCGATCCTTCACAGATATGCAGTCGGCAACTCTTCCTCGTCCTGTCGAGGATATCGGGTCTTACTGCCCGAAATCTCTCAAGCTGACAGTTGACAGAATTGTGATTTGTCAGAATCGAGGTGTTCTCGGCACAGAATGGAGCTGACCTACCTCTGTAGGCCGACAGCACTCCGATACTCATCACCGCTGACATATGTCTACACTCTGACAGGCTGCTTGTGCTCGTTACTAGCCCTGAGATTCTTGTATCGGCCGCAAGGAGCGAACGAAGATAACGAACAACATGGCCAAGAGCCAAGATAGTGCCGCATGCCTCTCTCCCGTCTCCAGCTCCGGTCTTCCGAAAGATGGAGCACGCGACAAGACTGCATGGTGTTCACATCGGCCGTGATGTGTATCCACTGCCTCTTGACAAGTACCAATGTCTCACTGCCTGAGGGCAAGGGCGACTTGGCGTTGGTAACAATCACGACGACCGAACCAAAATCCCCTCCGCCACCGAGTGCCACAACAAACACAGGTGGCACTCAAGACGAACGATGCAAGTCTCAATGGTCAGTTCGCTTCTCTGAGCAGCGCTATGGCTGGGAATACATGAAGTGGGATAGCCCAGCAGACGCGTTACAGCTGCAGAAGGCCTCGCCTGTCAGGTGGAACGTCCACCAGTCGTCGGCGTGATCAAGTTATGAAAAAGGTTGGGGCAGCTCTGGGGAGACCGCCGTCACTGCACCACACCGAACAGGGGAGGACTATCGACCGTCGATTCTCCAGTCGACTGCATGCACACGCTCGGTCGGTCACGTGACGTGGCCAGGGGGCGCACAAAGCGGAGAGGCACGCACGAGGAGCGAACATCCTCGCTCTCAATCCTCTCCATCACCCATCGCCTCTCGCTTTTCAGCTCGCGGCTGTCTCTCTCTCTCTCTCTCTCTTAGCCGGCGAGCTGGTGCGCCCTCCAGTAGACGCCGCAGGAGATTAGATCGCTAACTTCGCTTTCATAGGCTAAAGTGGCTATCGGCCGTCGATGTTACCACACATACAGTACGGTTTAGTAACAATTTATCACGTAGTCGCCCTCTTGGTTCTTTGAGAGGTGCCAGATTGATGGCAGTCTATCGGGGTCGTTTCGGCCGTTGAGCCGGTACCAAGAGACCAAGACCTCGGCATGTTGTTGCCCTGTCCTGCGGGATCGTTAAGATCGTTATCTTCGGCTTACATGTTTCAGCAACATGATGCGGGATGGAGCGTCAACGGCCTCTACAAGCATATTCGGCCGGCCAGTTCACCAATCAGACAGCCCCGTATTCTTTAGCCAAAAAGCGCTCGGAGCGTCAAGAGTCGCCCACTCGCATGCTCCCAACCTCATCTGTGCGAACGTGGCACCACATGTAACCGCGCAGGGAGGTGTAACAGGAAGTTGTGGACGCCGCACAGTGTCGCATCGGCATCCGCAGTCTCTTCTGCGCGATGCGGCGAGCTTTCTCCGGACTCTGGAGTCCACGAATCATAACCTGTAGACGGAGGAAATCCGATGAGAGAAATGGCCGTTCGGTCCATGTCTGCCGCGACCTCCCTGACAGATCGCTAACTTCGTTATCTTTGCGGGCGCCGCGAAATATCAGCGATGTGATTCGATCGCGTGGAGCGCACCGCGATCTGATCCTTCCATCAGGGCTCTAGTTCCTGATCGTCGTCCCCTTGAACACACGGCTGGTGTTGATTTGTGGGATAGCATCCCCGACTGCGTGGCGCGACGAACACAACTGCTTGGCCATGAGCTTGGCTGTCGTCAGTTGCTCCCCACGAGAAAGTTGTAAGTAGTCCAGGTGCCCTCTTGTGACTGGACTTTGCTGCGATTCGGACGAAAGCGTTCCGAAACTTGCCGTTCCATCCGCAGTCGCAGCTCAACAACAGCCGCCAAATAGCTTGGCATTGATTTGACAAAGATCAAGAGCCGATGATGACGCGGATGGTGATGTGAACTTCGCCGCTGAATGAAATGAGCACTTTTCGGACTCCATGACCCGAACTTGATCCCGCATCTTGCGCAAATTGAGCCAGCACATGAACCAAGTGACCGGCGAGCTCAGATCGACGATATCGAGAGGTGCGGTGGCCGCACAGAGAGGGTTGCAGGGGAGCGGCTTTTCACACTCCAAGGAGGCCAAGCTGCCCCGTCCTGTTGCGGCGACCTGCCTGCTTGGCTTACAGCCACGATTTCTTTCGAGCTCCCACCGCACTGATGGGATCCCAAGAACCGCGTGGTGGCAATGCAGCGGCTCATTATACGACGACAAGATAACAGCACCTGCGAAATATCGGACCCGATGAGCGACCTCTGCACAGGCGCTGACAATTCCACGACATCCCATTCGTGGGCTGAGATTCACGGAGTCCTCATCGGGGCCGATGAGATCCCTCAGTCATGCGGCTGATAAGAGCATCGATGGCCCCTCGCAGACTATCTTCATTGGAGACCCGCACAAACGTGCGGGGAACTGCGGGGGGCGTGTAACGTCTGCTCTGCCATTCGCAGGTTTGTCGGCCGGCTTCGAAGTGAACTTCAGTAAGGCTGGGCGCGGCGAACTCATTGCAGGGACGTGCGTCGTGCGGCGACAACAGCATGGAGAGTTTGCAACACTCGGCCTCTTGATGGATGACCTACCTGTCTATCTGTCCTGATGTGCTGTCCTCGTCCGGCCGAACCGCATCGCCGTCTGCAGCTTGGCTCGGCGTGTTCTGGTCTTGGCGTCGACGGCCGCCTGGGGTATCGCATGAAGGCACGGAACACCATGAGCATGCATTCATGACGGAGTGCCTTCGGCACAAGGTTGGTCGGCCGACGCTGCTGGACGCACGAGACCGATCCGGTCAAACCCATGCGTTGCGGTAGACGACTGCTGCGGCAAATGCGGAGAGGCAAATGCCACAGGACGGCACTATCCTGTGGCATACCCCGCAGAGGACTTCTGTTTCCCATCGCCGTCAACATGTCTGACCTCTTTTCGTTCACGATCAAACATCTCATGTCTTCCATGGCCCTTTCTTACCACTTCTTTGGCGCTTCGGTGCTGCGGAGAACTTCATCGTATCTACATCTTGCACTACAACGTCTCTCATGCTACTGTGCGGCCCTACTCCACATCGAATGGGTCACTCTTACTCCTCCGGCGCGAGACGAACGAGAAGGGGCATCTGGTTTCCATGCTCTTCCTCGCCGCTGATAACTGGGCGCTGCACGACAGTGAGACGGCGGATAACCTGAGGCTTGCTCGGCAGAATGTCAAACTCGAAGGTACGGAGGAGCATGAAGAGCGTCGTCTTAATCTCGGCAAGCGCCATGCGGTAACCGCTGACCAGTTAGTCTGACAGCGCAATAGTTGGGTAACTCACATGCAGTTGCGAGGACCCGCGAGGAATGTCAAGAGCTGGCCATACACACTGCCCTGGACGCTCTCCTTTGGAACGTTGCCGTCCCACCGGTCGGGCTTGAACTCCATGGCATCCGGGCCCCAGATGGCCTTGCTGCGATGGATGGCCAAGATGGCTACCTGTCAGAAAAGTTTACGAGGAGACCACTTACGAATGTCGACCAGGGTTCCCTTGTTGAGCGTAATCGAGTTCATCGTTGTGCCGTCACGACCGACAACGGGCATGCTAAGAGGGATAACGGTGTCCCGCGACGTGATGCGGCCGGTAAATGCCACAGGAGAGTCGAGGCGGAGGGACTCGCGAACAACGTTGTCAAGGTAGGGGAGCTTGTACAGAGTGTCGAGCGACGGCTGGTCGTCAGGGACGCTGCGGAGCTCGGCGCGGAGCTTTGCCTGGACATCCTTGTTCTGCGCCAGACGCCAGAGCGTAAACGTGAGCGCGGTCGATGAGGTTTCGTTGCCGGCGAGCATGAAGGTGGTGATCTGCGCCATGACCTGCGCGTCTGAGAGACGGTCCTCCTTCTTCACCTCCGGCGACATGTTGGCCTTCATGAGTAGCGAGAGCAGGTCCTTTCCGTATGTACCCTTGTCCATCTCCTTCTTCTTCCTGTCCACGATCTTCGCACCAATTTCCTCGGTCATCCGAAGACCCTGGGCGGTGTACCGCTTCGCCTCGGAAGGCTGTTGTCAGCTCCACGCGGCTCAACAGAAACTCACGATGATGTTCAAGATGGGGAAGAAACGCTGCAAGGCAGAGAGCGTGGTCATCCTCTGGCCCTGTGAGAAGGTCCGGTGGTACGCTTCCGCAAGCTCGTTGCCAGAAGAAGTGAGTGCTGCCGTCAGTCCCGGACAACCTGCAGTTCACCCACCGTCGAAGTGGTAGTCGAATCCAGCAACACCGATGATGTCAAGGGCCATCTCCGCGAGGTACTTCTCAATATCGACCTTGCGGGCGCCGGGGACTTTGTCCTGCGGGGCGGCGGGCGTCGGCGAGCTTTCGACTGATTCGTCCTCGAGAAGGTCGTTAATCTTGTTCCGCAGTTGAACGGCCTTCTCCATGAACACGTCCTCGAGAGCGCGGATGGCCGCTGGTCCGAACGCGGGTGCCATGACGCGGCGCTGACGGCGGTGGTGCTCGTGCTGGACGACGAGGACGCCCTGACCCAGGAGTTCGCCGAGAGACTTGAGCTGCTCAGGAGGCTTGACGAACGTGTCCGTGTCGTTGAGGACAGTGCTCATCACCAGCGGATCAATAGACGCGATGCGGTGGGATCCCATCATGAATGGCCACCGGAACGTCGGGCCGTACGTTTCCACCCATTCTTGGTGCGATTCGAGCGGCTCGCGCAGGAAGACCTGCTTGCCGTTACCCCAAAGGGCAGACACGCGGGACGGGCCACGGACATTCTTGTACAGCAGTCGATATTCTCTGAGAGGGAACAAGGAGACGTAGAGCGCCAGGGCAAAGAGTGCGACGGCGCCGAGCGTCGTCTGCAGCGGGGAGAGGTCGAGTTTGATGGTGCCGAGCGCGAACGGAACGCTGGTAACGGTGCTCATGATGACTTGGAGCACTCTAACCGTGTGTTGGGAAGTAAATGTGAAAGGAAACGTATCATGCAGACCGGGTTTTTTGTGTTGGCGTCTGTGCTAAAGAAGGCGGAGATCGTTTGCGCAGCCCGATGTGTGTGTAGAAGGCCGAGTAAGAAGCGGCGATTGATCTCCATCTTAACGCGCTTTAGTAGCCTTGTTTCGGCCATCTCCATGATATCAACGGTTGGCCCCACGCACAAATGCATCCCGATAGTGCATCATTGAGCGCGTCTTCTTCGGACATGAGCCAAAATGGTGGTCAGCTGACGACATTTGCGACAATCCACGCAACCATTTCCGGCTTGGCCTCGGCATGGGCGAGGTATCATGACGTGGCTCACATCGGCACGCAACTTATCAAACAACAACACTTGAGCATGAACCATCGCGTTTGCCCGAGCCCGAATATATCGCTTCTGTGCCCTGTGGCTTGGTTCGTGGGCGTCACGCGCCGCATGGATGCCCGGCGGCCGTTCAACAGGAATGCAAGTGGGCGAGTGGGCAGGGCCAAGCGATATCGTCGAATCGCCCAACACTGTAACCCAATTCTCCGGGTTGGCTTCGCCAGGCGAACGATTGCGGAGCAACACCGCGGATGACGATGGGCCCAATGGGCGTCTTGTTGGAATTCAGCCTGCAGTCTGGAATGTGTTCCTGCTTCACCGAAACGTGCAGAATAGGCGCTTTCACCACTTCCACAGGTCTCATGTTTCGTCTCAGAACTGCTCCGTTTATCAGTACTTACATCAACGCTACGGCTCATCGGGAACTGAGCACATTCGGGACGACTCCAGGGGTATAACCGAAAGGAGGGTTCCTGTCCCGTATCTGGGTCGGTGATCGGAACCAAACAAGGTTTCACGAGATCTGAACCGTGGTTGATCTTACCGATCGGAAGGAAGTGGCACCAGGCGATCTGGAACATGGACGGATGTATGAGAGGCGACTTGGCTATGCGTACTCATCAGCCAATATCATAATATGGGATGCTCCACTGGTCAGAAAAATGAATACGACCTGTTCAGTGTCGGCTATGTCAAAGCATCGCAGCTAGAGGACACAAAGCTTCAGAAAAAAACACGCTCAAGAAGCCTGAAAACTGCGGAACGGTGCCGCAAAGCACGCAGCATAGACTACTCCTCCGGCCGTAGCCTGCCCTCCCTCTCTATGTGCATGAAAAAGCGAAACTCGGAAGACCTTGCTTCCCAAGGACCTGGACGAGTTAGGAATTGAACCAAAGACCTTGTCAAATATGCTACTGCCCTCGAGAGGACAGGGTGCTAATGACACGCTCTACCAACTGGGCTACACGCCCCAGGGCATTCATTTTCACGGCGGCGCCGTGGCGCCGAGCGCAAAACAGGTCTCTTTGAGAGCAGTGAGTAGTAAGCATTAACCAGTCAGAGTCTTTGCCTTTGTCGAGGGGCAGAGGGTCTCAAGGACCGGAGGGTTAACAGCGGCCGATGAGAAGGGCGACAGTCAGCAGATGGCAGACCATGTCGGTGGTCTCTAATAGCCATCGGAGCACTCTGATACATAAACACCTCTACCAAGTATCTCAAACATTAAAATCCCGTGAAAACACGCCGCACTGCGCTCGCCATCAGTCGGCGCGCCACCGCCATCTCCGAAGCCGTTGTCGCCGGTGAGATGGCCTGGTCTCCATTTGTAAGAGTCTACAACACAACATTGTCTTTGCTAGTATATCGGTCGTCACGACACCAAAATGACCCTCTGACGACTAGTTGTAATCCATAAAATGCAAAGGTTAGTATAATCGCCTCTCAAGAGAGAGCCTTCCAATCGGAAGACGCAGGATCCGTCCTCGACGGCCTGTAAGACCGCGCGAACCCCTCCCCATACTAAAATAGAGCAGGGTTCGACTCCCTGGCGGAGAAGCGGAGGAGCGCGAGAGCACCTCCTCCTTTTTTCGATGTCCGAGGAGGGAGCGGAGGCAGCGAACTCAATGGGGAAGGGTGGCGGGGGTAGGGGAAACGGAGGTCGAGACAGCGACAGCGCCTGCGGATGGCAACTGCCCTTATCTCCGCTCAGGTATGTAGATGAGGCCTAACATTATTAGGTAGTGACTGTTGTCTGCTAGTAGGCAGGCCACCAGGAACGAGACAGAGCACGCCATGTGTTGTCCGGGAGCCATTATGCCTTCAATGCGTACCAATCGTATTTACACCGAATGCCGTTGGACTCCCTTAGGTTCTCCTGCCCGGTCTTCCTTCTTCACGTCGTTCACTTCTTACATTTCTCCATTTTGAGGTCCGAGGAAGACGACGAGTACGGAGGGACGACGGAAGGAGGCATAGAGTGGTCAAGCACAGAGCGGTGATGGCGACTGGCGACTGGCGACTGGCGACTGGCGACTGGCGACTGGCGACTGGCGACTGGCGACTGGCGACTGGCGACTG
>Ga0160505_100913_pt1 | contig 14966 bp, 10 predicted proteins | sample DIDeMG_FD_108225 | JGI IMG/M metagenome (GOLD analysis project Ga0160505, IMG submission 108225) | Enriched chicken feces microbial communities from UW Madison campus, WI, USA - DID2874_E49_Stillage MG | ecosystem: Host-associated > Birds > Digestive system > Large intestine > Fecal ... | reverse complement strand
TTCTACCTAAAAAAAAAAAAAAAAAGACATCTATTCATGAACAAAAAAAAAAAACTATGCAAATAAAAGATACAGAAAAATAGCATACTAGATTGCGCTGTAGAGAAAGACTAGGCAAAAAAACTGACAAAAATAATAATAAAAAAATACGATGGTAATCATTCTCGTATCGCTGATACTGCGTCTTGCGCTTATAAACAGCTAGTTCCTAGAATGAAAAATTAAAAAAGAAATGTCGTCAAGCGCGATGGGTTGGCACTTTGATCAATCGGTCGTCGTAACGCTCTTATGTTTGTGCCCGCGGATTAACTTGCTGAGAGAGCCGCTACGGTTCTTGTGGCGATCACTGCGGCTACTGGTACCCACATCATGAGTACTGCTAGAGCTGCTACCATTAGCACCGCTAAATTCGTTAAATGCTGAATTGTGTATCGCTGTAGCCGCTGCACTCTTGCGGGCAGCGCGCGCGCGTGCGCTTGCTAACTTCATCGCCCAGTCTGGTCGGATTTCGTCAGTGGTGATTACCTCAGGAGCAGTAGCTGGCAACGATCCACGCCTCACCCCAAGTGCTGTTCCGTTATTACTACTGCTGCCAACCGATCCGCCACCACTGTTGCTTTCTAAGGTTTTGGAGGTCAACGTTGCAGTTGATGAGTTCGAAAAGAGTGAGAGAGGAGTGGCGTGACGTCGCCCTGTGTTATTTGGGCTAATCCCGCTTCGGTATCCGGGCGCCACAAACGTCACGCCAAAGTCTGGCATCATGCAAAACGGGCAGCAAGCTGGTTCGGAAATAATTCCAATAATGTCTTTCTTTCGGCGCTCAGCGGCAGCCTCGTCTTCGCTCTCGCTCTCGTGTGGAGGATGCGGATCGGCACGCTTGATCGCAACAAAGCACTCAGTACAGATGGGCTGCTCGCAGCAGCGGGTCTTGTTTATTGATGCCGGGTAGTACATGAAACAAATAGGACACTCAAGCACATTTCTGTATGGAAGAATCTCAGGCGGTGTTCTACTACTATGGGGCTCAGCAGCGATTGGCGTGTACCGTGAAGATGTGTTAGCACGCGTTCTGGATTGTGGGGTAGTGGGCGACGATAACGATGCGAGTGATGCTGAAGATGCTGACTCAAATGATGGAAAAGGAATGGACGAGTCGTAAGTGGGGGCGGACGATGGCTCAAACTCTTTGGTATTCTTTGTGGATTCAGATGTCGACGAATCTACTGAAGCCGAAGACACTGAATCACCATTGGACGAGTGTTGGTCGTCCGGAGGTACCGGTAGACCTCTTATCACGGCTAGCAACTGGCGCTCAGACCAGTTCTTGTTATACTCTTGCAAGCCCTTATAAAATGGAGCTAATTTTCGATCGATAATGAGCTGTCGGACAATCTTGTAGTTGAAATCATGGGGGCCAGGATACACGCCATGAGGTTGGAGGTAGCCTCCGTCAACAGTCTCACTTGGATCTAATGTTAGGTATTGAGGTGCGGACTTTTGCTTGCGCTTATCTTTACGACCATGCGGTCGGTTCCGTGAGCTGGTCGTTGTCGCTGAGTTGCGCCGTGACGCACCCTGTTCTTTGGTAGCAACGTTCCCCATTCTGCAGATATGCGAAAAAGGAGAGACAAAATATGATAAATAATAGATGTGAAAAGAAGTGGAAAAGAAGAGATTAAAAAAATGGTTTTTTTTTTTTAATTTTTAAATTTTCATGAAAAAAAAGCAGAAAATAATCGCGGGAAATGATTAATCAAAAACGGTGTCGGCCTTTAGAGTTGATTACTGATTACGTTGATAGTATATTATTAGCTCACAGATAAATCAGCCATGTACCTGCACCTATACTTAACTAGTTCTGTAAGAATCCGCAGGCTCACAAAGTATTACTCCCCGGGCTGGTTTGGGACACCCGTAGTTATCTAAGGGCAATCATCTTGCTTCGCATATTAATGAAAGTGCTTTTCTGATCAACAATACTATCAGGTTTCTATCCCGCTTCATCAATATTATTTCTATTTCAAAAAAAAAAGGAAGAAAAAAAAAAAAAAAAAAAAAAAAGGCTCATCCGGCACCGTCCCCTATTTAGCTCACTTCGGGTCTTGTGTAGATCCATACTCTACCATCTGTTCTGCTCACAATAACCTGTTTCTCCTGAAATTTCAAATCTGTCAGCGCTTCGACTTCCTCACCCTCACCGCGCACGCTTTTCACCACAATCGGAGGAATCGACGGCACAGCGTTAGACCCTAGGAATTCGTGCAAGTTTGTTGTGAATGGATTGCTGTTATTTTTCATGTCACTCACAAAATTGGATGTATTAGACAAAACTGGTCGCAGATCCATGTCATGGCGGTACTGCTGCTGTTGTTGAAGGTACAAGTTCGCTGACACCGTATTCGATGATTTGGCGGATCCGATGCTACGAGAAGACGACAGATTCCGGGTATGCGACTGAGCGTGATAATTTCTTGGTCTGTTATGCCGACCCTCTGTGGTCTTAGGTCGCGACAGCATGCGGGGCGAAAATTCCCAGAATATCAAATTGCCGTCCTCGCCAACCGAGCCTAGACGATATGAAAATTCATCACAGTTCCAATTGTCAAATTCGACCTTGTTGACCCATGACTGGTGGCCATGGCCCCGAGCGATAGTAGTTTTTGTCAGCATTGACCAAATTGTCACCAAATCGTCCTTTCCACCTGTGGCTAGGTACTTGCCGTCAGGACTAAATCCACAACAGGTATAACCTCCACAGTATGATGGAAAAATGTCAGTAATAACCTCTGTTTCCAAATTCAAAAACCGCATGTAGCCATCTTCGCTAGTAATTACAAGCGTCTGGCGGTCCGGTGAAAATGTCACTGACGTTAATGGGTGGTTCGATAGTTTGTACGCCGCAACCGGATTGAATTTGTTGACATTATTGTTACTATTGTTGCCGGTGCTTGCGCCATTGGCACTAGAAATACTGCCAGGACCGTATAACGACTTGATAATTCGAAAAGTCTCTGTAGATCGTAAATCTTGGTGCTGCAGCCCGCCGTTGGAAGCAAAGCCACCATCTTCTCTATCCTTATCAAAAATGATTACCATTCCATTTGCATGCAAAGTAATGAAGTAGTTGGTAGAACCAGGTACCCACTTAATATCGGTCACAGCAGAGCGAACAACGTCACCGTTCTTGTTAATTCTGTTGTAGCGGTTGCTGATAGAATCAATCCACATAGCGTCGCCAGACGACATACCAAGAACGAGGTCTAGTCCATTAGACGAGCGAGTGTACTGGTTTACATCGTGGCATAGCGGTAGCGTTTTAGTAAAAAAGATTTTGCTAAGCGACTCCTTTGTTGACCCTACTATTGAGCTGGCACTCCAATCAAACCAACAGAAGGACCGGCCCACGTTGGTCCATAGAAAAAAGTCTTCTTGCTCGCGCTCATTTAACTTCTTAGCGATATTTTCGTGGACAATTGTTTTTGAAATGAATGAGGAATTGTTTTTTGTCAGACTACTTTTGGGCTTCCTGCGTTTGGCCTCTTTTGAATTCTCATAAGGTATCAGGGTTGCAAGGGGGCCCAACACGCCTCCAATGGAATCTGGGGGAAGTCGTGAAATATGAGCATTCTGAGCTGACAAATAGCTATCAAGTGGACCAATACCTCCAGGGTTTGCAAATGGTGAAATTTGGTTATTATTGTTGACAATGCTTGCCATTGCGCCTCTCTTTTTCGGTACTGGGAGAGTATTACTTGCTGAGTTGGGCTCATCCTCCTTGTTGGTGAAAAATGACCATGTATTTTTGGTCTTATTAACCCCATTGGTGGCTTGAGCAGCAGGCAGCTGTGAGCTGTTTAGAGTGGGATTGAGCAAATCCTGGTCATACTCAACCGTGCCTGGCACGGGGGTCTTTCGGAGCGCCGTCACAGAAATTTTTGGGCCTTTATAATTAGCTTGAGCAGAGCTGATAGGCGCGAGGGGGTTGAACACTGGTGGTGGAGGGTCTGCTGGGTGGTTTGAAGGAATGGGAATGTTGATACTTTTGCAGGCAGTATAACGGCCTTCTGGGGCCATGAACGACTCTGTTTCGGCATTAAGGTATGTGATAGTGTTGACAGCGTCCAAGTTAACTTGTGACTCGTTCTTGGAGTGCACCAAGGGACTAGTGGAGTAATGTCCGTTGAGCTTCTGTGTGGGTGGAAGAATAAACATGGCCGTAGAGCGCAGAACGCAGATACTGAGAAGGAGGCGTGGCGGAAAACAAGAGCATGAACAGAAGAAGAGTGATAATGGACCGGCTTGAAAGAAGATGTATTAGATGTGGGTAAGGTGGTCGCTTATTTCCAAAAAAAAAAAAAAAAAAAAAAAAAAAATAAAAAAAATAAAAAAAAAAAAAAAAAAAAAAAAAGAAAAAAAAGAAAGAAAAAAAGAAAAAAAATATTTAAATTAATAATATAAAGCACATGTTTCAAGACGTATCTTAGTATCCCAATTTGTCGATATTTCAATTTATTTCAATATTTCCCATCACCAATTATTTGTTTACATCCACCATAAACCCGACCATCTGTGTCTTGCCTGTCAAAACGTTCCCATCACACATCCAAAATGTCTCTCTGGGTAGATAAGTACCGTCCCAAGTCTCTTGCACAACTGGACTATCACCATGATCTTTCTACACAGCTTGACGCGCTGGTAAGTGTTACTTCTCATCGCAGCCTGCTCGATCTACAAAGCCCTAGTTTTCTCCCTACTAACATCCAATATAGGCGTCTTCTGGTGACTTCCCACATATGCTTGTATATGGCCCCTCTGGTGCAGGTAAGAAGACGCGTGTTATGTCTGTCTTGAAGAAACTATATGGTCCTGGCGCTGAAAAAATTAAAATCAATGCGCGCGTATTCCAGGTCTCTTCGTCCAAAAAGGTCGAGTTCACACTCGTGTCCAGTATCTATCACATTGAGATTACACCGTCAGATATGGGCAACAACGATCGCGTAGTTATTCAGGATTTACTCAAGGAGATTGCACAAACACAACAGGTTGATGTTGGCGCGAAGCAACGCTTTAAGACTGTTGTCATCAACGAGGCCGATATGCTGACACGCGACGCGCAGTCCGCGCTGCGTCGCACCATGGAGAAATATTCGCCGAATCTGCGTTTAATTCTACTTGCCAATAGTACTTCTAATATCATCGGTCCCATAAAATCGCGTACTCTCCTGGTGCGCGTTGCTGCGCCGTCAATAGCAGACATATCTCAGATCCTTGAGAAGGTTGCAAAGAAAGAGCATATCTCTATGCCCCGCGATCAGGAAGAGCGGGATCTGATTTATCAGCGCATTGCTGTGGCGTCGGATCGCAATCTGCGCAAAGCCTTGCTCATTTTTGAGGCCATGTACTCACAAAAGTATGTTTCTACTTGAAAGCACTCTCTAACGTCAATCACTAACTGACTGTTTAGTTCCACAATCACAACTTCTACCCCCATCTCACCGCCTGATTGGGAGTTGGTAATTGGGAAAATTGCCGACAGTATTATCAAGAAGCGCAATGTTGAGACCCTGCTTGCCATTCGGTCGATGCTGTACGACCTGATTGCTCACTGTATTCCGCCAACGGTGATTCTCAAAACACTAACATTTAACTTGCTCTCAAAGGTTTCGAACGAGATTGGACCCGATCTTATCGAGAAGAGCGCTTTTTACGACCACCGTCTGAGACAGGGCTCTAAGGCTATTTTCCACCTTGAAGCCATGATTGCCAACTATATGCAAATTCTAGAAAAGTAAGTCCCTTCCCTAGTTTTGTCAGTAGTCCCTGCTAACCTTCCAGATTCAACTCAAATTAAAAATATTTTTGATTTAATCACCTATGTACACAATTCCATCAGTAACCCCTTATCTGCGATACAGCTTGTAAAACTCATCATTGCCCTTCAGCGCGTTGGCCAACTTTCTGTCGGGGTTGGCTTTCATCTTCTCAACCGCGTTTTCTGTAGGCTTAACAGCAGTGACTCTGTCAAAGCCAGCCTTAGGCAGACTGTTGAGTGTCACGAATTCGTAGATGCCAGGAAGCTTGTCGGCAGCAATACGGAACGCATCTCTGGCGACCTTCTCGTGTAAGGTGGGAGCGTTGATCTCAAACAGGATCTTGCCAGTCGGCACTCTAACGGCCCAGTAATCGAAAGGACCCTTACCTTTACCCATACGAGTCTCGTTACCCTTGGTGCACACAGCGATGTTGGTTTGCAGGCGTCTGATCAGCTTACCTCCGCTAGGACGCACGGTACGCATCAGCCAGTTGTCAGCCTCCTTGAGCTGAATAGCAGCCAGACGCACACCGTCAGACTTCAGGCGCAGGCCGTACTGACCGAACTGCAAAGTTGATCCCTTAATAGAGCCACCGATACGAACAGGGACTCTGCCCTTGTGCTTCTTGCCGGGGTTAGTGAAACGAGGAGCATACTCATGCTTGAATCTGAGAGACGACTTGAGCTGGGTTTGAGCAGGAGCTAGAAATGTTAGTTGTGAAAAGAAAAAAAAAAAAAAAAGTTGGCAGCAAACATAAAGTGACATACCAGCTCTGAAGAGCGAAAATAGACTGTTCCTGACGTTGGTGAACATGATGATGGAAGTGGCAGTGGCGTGGACCGGGGATATTTGGTGGTGGGAGGGTTTGAAATTTTCAGCAAAAAAAGTTTTTTGTGCCATAGTCAGATTTGTACCACCGTGATTGGTTGGAGTCCCGACAACGTTCTCTGATTTTTGCATTTCACAACCTTCTCTGCCGTCCGATCATTTTAAAAGCAACATCACAAGCACCGCTTAGAACGCTGTACTGGTCTGCTCCACTTCGCAAACACTGTTTTTAAGATGAGTAAGTGCGTGAAGTTTGCTTCCCACTCTATGCGTGGAGTTGCTAATCTGGCCTTTGGCACCAGAGGCGCTATCAAATCCTACTCAACCAACACAAAGCCTGAGATTGAGATTCTTAACAAGAAGTACCCGACTGACGAGTGGACCAATGTCTCTCCTTCAATCATTGCACTCACTGAAAGAAAACTGCATCTTAATGAGTCGCATCCTATTGGCATCCTTCGTAAGATGTTTGAAAACCAGCTTGCCGGACTTGGCGGCTACACGTTCTACAATGAGTTTGGCCCCGTCGTGTCCAAGTATGAGAACTTTGACGTGCTTGGGTTCCCAGAAGATCATGTCGGTCGTAGCAAGACTGACACGTACTACATTAACAAGGAGACGTTATTGCGCACACATACATCTGCCCACGAAAGTTTCTGCTACAAGGAATGCAAGACGCCTGGTTACCTGATTTCCGCTGACGTTTACAGAAGAGACACCGTTGATCGCACTCACTACCCAGCCTTCCACCAGATGGAAGGTGCATATACCTGGTCGCGCACTGAGCACGGTGACAACATTGTCGAAGCCATCAGACGCGATCTTGAAGCCCTGCCCAAGCCCAACATTATTGTCGAAGACCCCAACCCCGCCTACAATGACATGACTAATCCCAAGGAGGAATGTATGTCTGACCTCGAGGCTGAGCTGGTATCTCAGCACCTGAAGAGAACCATTGAACTGCTGCTTGCAAACGTGTTTGACAATGCCCGCAAGGCTGCCATTGCTGCTGGCTCTAAGGACCCCGACTTGGAGGCACCTCTGAAGGCTCGCTGGATCGAGGCCTATTTTCCCTGGACTGCTCCGTCTTATGAGATTGAGATCTGGTGGAAGGGCGAGTGGCTTGAGATGTGCGGCTGTGGTGTCGAGCGTCAGCATGTCTTGAGAAATGTGGGCATTACAGACAAGATCTCTTGGGCTTTCGGTATTGGTCTCGAGCGTATGGCCATGCTGCTCTTTGGTATCCCTGATATTCGTCTTTTCTGGTCTCAAGACTCTCGCTTCCTTTCGCAATTCGAAGCCGATACTGTGTCCTCTTTCAAGCCCTACTCCAAGTACCCTGGTACTCTCCGCGACGTGGCTTTCTGGGTCGACGAAGCCACTCCTATTCACGAAAACGACATTATGTCTATTGTTAGAGATATTGCTGGTGATCTCGTGGAAAACGTGTCTCTGATTGACGAGTTTGTGCATCCCAAGACCAAGCGCGCTTCCCAGTGCTACAGAATTAACTATCAGTCTATGGACCGATCTCTGACCAACGCCGAGATCAACGAGCTGCAGGAGCAAGTCCGTGCCCGTCTGATCGATGAGTACGGTTTGGAGCTTCGTTAAAACACATGTACATATTAGAAAAAAAAAGTACCTATTTACATAATAACATAACAAAACTATACAACAAATAATGACTCAATGAGTTTCTGGCATTAGTAGTCGCCTTGGACGACACCGACCTTAGCGGCACGGAGAACACGGTCATTTAACAGAAAGCCAGCTTGCTGCACAAAGAAAACAGTGCCGGGTTCCTTGTCAGGTTGGGGCGCCTCAAAGGTAGCCTCATGCTGGTTAGGATCAAACTTTTCACCCTCGGGGAAGATCTTCTTAAGACCATGCTTCTCCAGAGTCTTCTCGAAAACGTTTTGGGTCATCTTGATACCTTCGTACAGATCAACAAGCTCCTTGTGATTCTCGGGATCGTTTCTCTTGTCGGCGTCAACAACAGACAGAGCTCTGTCAAAGTTGTCAACAGATTCCAAAAGGTCCTTAGCAAACTTTTGCAAAGCAAACTCTTTTGCCTTGGTGATCTCACGCTTGGTAGTCTCCTGCAGGTTGCGGAAATCAGCAATAGAGCGCATGAGCTGGTCCTTGTACTGAGCAGATTCCTTGTCCTTCTTCTCAAGCTTGCTCTTGATCTCGGAAAGCTCCTTCTCAAGAGGCGAGAGTTCCTTGGCTTCTTCGGCGGAGGTCTCGGCAGCAGCGTCAGCGGCCTTCTCCTCCTTAGCGGCCTCGGAGTAAGCACGGACGAAGCTAGCTCTGGCAAGGGGGCCTCTGGTAGAGGCAACAGAGGGACGCGCGGTCTGGCGCGCAGATTGGACAAGTAATCTTCTAAGCATTGTAATAAATAAAGGTAGGCGTTGAGTGGTTGAGGGGTGGAGGTAAAAAGAAGAGTGTAACTTTTTAATTCCAGTGAAATTTTAAATATTTCTCAGAATGTGCACTATTAGCAGGGTAACCTGCCGAGACTCTTTCTCTATCGCCATTCTGAGTGCTTAAGCCCTCTCAAATATCACCATCAGCCCGGTTTGCTCTACAATTTGATTACAAATGAGCCCCAGTGAAATCGCCACACGCCCCGCCGTCCCTATTCTTTACGGAACTGAGACTGGTAACTCACAGGATTTTGCGGAGCTTCTTGCTAAGCGCCTCCGGCGCCTACGCTTTGCCCCCAAACTTTACAGCATAGATGATTATCCGATCAACAGCCTTCCAACCGAGCCCGTTATCTTTTTCTTGGTCTCGACGACGGGCCAGGGCGAGCTGCCACGCAATTCAAAGAAGTTTTGGAAATTTCTACTGCGTCGTAAGCTACCGCCAACTTTGCTTACATCTGTGCGCTTCACGACCTTTGGTCTCGGCGACAGCTCTTATCCACGCTACAATTGGGCCGTACGCAAGCTGCATACGCGCCTGCTTAATCTCGGCGCAAAAGAATTCGTCGACCGTGGTGAGGGCGACGAGCAAAGCCCGGAGGGCGTTGACAAGATTTTTCAAGAGTGGGAAAACAAGGTATGTGAACAACTTGAGAAGGCCTACCCGCTCCCGGCCGGAGTTGAGCCGTATAGCCTGGATACACTGTTGCCCCCCTCATTCCCGATAGAGATCTTCGAAACCAAGCCCAAGCGTGACACATCTGATATTCTCAAAGTGCAGCTCTCGCGGAGCTCGCAAACTGACGATGCCTCACAGATCTATGCGGGAAAAGTTGTTAAAAATGACCGAGTCACGTCTTCGACACACTACCAAGATGTCCGGCACTTGGTGCTTGACACCAGCGATAATACTCTAGAGTATGATCCTGGTGACACGGTTGCCTTGTATCCCACCAACGACCCTCAAGATGTGCAGGCCCTTTTAGACCACCAGGGCTGGGCCAATATCGCCGACTACAAGGTCTCCGTCACACCTGAGTTCACAGACTGTGTCTTTGGCGGGCTCGTTTCTCCACTTACCGTCCGCTCATTACTCACTCATCACCTCGACATCATGGCCATTCCACGACGAAACTTTTTTGCTAATGTCTGGCACTTTTCCGACGGCCTGGAACGCGAACGTGATAGGTTACTTGAATTTTCGACCGTGGACGGACTGGAAGATCTATATGATTATGCAAACCGACCTAGGCGGTCAATTCTTGAGACTGTCACAGAGTTTGGCTCACTCAAAATCCCCATAGAGTACTTGTTAGACGTTTTTCCAGTGCTGAGACCAAGACTGTTCTCCATTGCGTCGCCACAGAACCAGCAGAACGTTGAACTGTTGATAGCCATTGTCAAGTATAAGACTATTATACGGCGTATCAGACAGGGTGTTTGCACCAAGTATGTCGCTGGTCTCGAGAAGGATAATGATATTCCGTTCTCAATCCACAGAAATGGGTTGTACACACCAAAGTCATATTTATCTAACATTCGCACCCCTGGTGGAACTCCTCTCATCTTAATTGGCACTGGCACAGGTATCGCGCCCATAATTAGCGTAGTAAAAACCCTCTTGGCCAAGGACGCCCCGATAAAGCGAGTTGCTCCTATTGTTGTCTTCTTTGGCTGCAGAGGTTATAACCTTGATTTCCATTTCAAAAATGATTGGAAGCAGTTGGTAACAGAAAATTCTGACATCCTTAAGCTGTTCGTGGCTTTCTCACAAGAGCGGAACGCGGTGGAGAAGGACTTCGATTTCCACTCCTCGTCAGGTGTTCATATTCAATCGCTAATCTACGATCAAAAGGAAATTATGAGCTCTATGCTTGTCAAAGACAACGCTGCAATATATCTCTGTGGCTCGTCGGGTGCCATGCCCAAGCAGATCCGGATTACATTAAAGTCGGTTCTCGAGGAAACAGTAGAAGAATTTGACGGCACCGAAGCTGAGGAAATGATTTTCGATATGGAGAAAAACGGACGTTTTATCCAAGAGACTTGGTAATGGATATACTTTTAATTATTTGTTTTTTTTTTATTTGTTTTTTTGTATAATTAATAACTAAATATTGGTCATGCAAATGTTTTACAATGTGTGCCTGGTTGGGCATTCTGGCTTAACTTTCACGTCGGAAAATTAAAACCACCTAGTTCAGTCATTTAACTCTCATAACAACTCACTCTTTCCATTTTTCATGTTTTATCCCACTACTGATAATTCCAATTAAACACCACTATGTCTCAACAGCAGCAACAAGAACCCCAAGACGTGATTAAAAACTCATTTATATCTCTAAGTCGTGTGATTGAGACAGAAACTGACTGTACCACGGCGTCCATTGATGTACTAGAGCGCTTGAATTGGAATGCGACCAAAAAGTATGCGCGTTTAGCCGACGCGTGCCAGGGACTCGAAACTGACCGCGCATACCTCACTGATTTGAGTAAGTTTGTATTGGACCTTGCCAATTGATTTTGTTTTTATAATCATTTTCATTATTAGGATATTTTCTAATAGCAGCATGCTTAGACAAAGAGATTGAAAAATACGCGAACCAGGTCGAAGATATCACTACACATATTGACAATTTAGAGGCGTTGACAACGGAGTTGGACGAATGGAGTAAAGAACTGGAGGTGAAGAGCCGGCGGTTTAAGCAAACAAAATGATATGGAATTCGACTTCAAGTTTACACTAACCGGCTGGCCGAACGAAGCCTAATACTGAGCGTTGAGCTGCATTTCATTACGATCACAGACAAGCGTGGTCAGGGACATACTTTTTGACATAATGATGAATATTTAATACAAATACAGTTAATTAATTGCAAGTAATTTTGAGCTACAATCAACGTGTGGTCGCTCGGCCCTTACCGCGTGCCGTCTTGGCCTTGCCTGAGCCGCCAGCCGCGGTAGCTGCCTTCTTCGTGCCTCGCTTCGCGGGGGCCTTGGGCTTGGAAACCTTGATATACTTGTCCTTGCTAAGATCTTCATCCTCATCCTTGTCCTTGTCATCTGCATCATCCTCGGCAACGGGCACCTCTTCTCCCACAGTTTCCTCGAGGTCAGGTACCTCTGTGGGCATTGCGGCTGCAGTCGCTTTAGCGGAGAACATGCTGCTAGACTTCATAAATGGAACTGGGTGTGAAGCCTTGTTGTAGTTACGCGTAAACGCTGACTTTACTGCAGTTGGAAGGCCCTTTGCCTTGGCCTCATTACTGAGCGGGCCAACCCCGAGTTCCATAATAACATCCCAATCTTCTTTGGTCAAAAAGTATTCGTCCATAACTTCAATCACCTGGCTGATACCACCATCGCCGTTAGATAACAGTGGTTCAATGAGCTTGTTGCTTAGTAAGGGTAGATACTGCAACCTAACCTCTTTCTTATCTCCAGAAATCTTTAATCTAGCATGAGACTGAACCTCTTGTAGTAATCTGGCGTATTTGTTGGTCTTTGAATTCTGGCCCAAATACGTAGTAAAGTTGTAGCGACCACGACCCTGACCAGCAACATACGAACTGGGAAGAACTGAAGACATGACACCATGGAACGGCATCAGACTCCATTGAGGCTGGGAACCATGAATCCTTTTGTCAACCAGATCACCATCGGAAATAGACTCCGAAGCGGCAACAACTGCATCTAGATGGCTCTTGAATTTTCCATTATTAACAGAAGAAGGGTGTGTATTGAGATAGTTTTCTTGGATCATCAACGGGGTAAAGTCATGATCATCAAAGTAAAGTCGGATTTTGTCGTCAAGAGACAAACCACTGTTCGGTGCAAAAGTACTACCTGAAAGCAGTTTGGCCGTAATATCAAATGGCTTTAGTGTGATAGACTTTTCAAACGCCTTGCTAAAATCCTGACTAGTCTGAAAGTCCATCTTCTTATGGGTTCGCGAGTAAGTGTAGAGCATATTAATAATTTGTCTCATATCAGAGCCACTGCTGCTTACCAGTTGATCGACAACCTGAGGCGTAACTCGAATTCCCTCCTTATTAGCAATACCCATAATACGAATACGAAGAGCGTTGGCATCAGGACGGCGAAATTGCATGTCGAGCGCTACTCTGTCAAAAGGTCTCATCTTGGGTAGTGATCTTTCATTGCAAATAAGAATGATTGGGACATTTGTGGTTCTACATAGTGCAGCCATCTGACCAACACCACCACGATCACCACCAGACATACCGTCGACCTCGTCCATAATAAGACAAATATTTTTCTTTGATGCGTCCTGAGGAGCATTAGAAAGAAATCCACTAAGAGAGGTATTCTTAGTCGAGCCCATGACCTTGCTTATAAGCATGTTTTTGCTTCTAGTATCTGAAGCGTTGGACTCGATAACATCAAATCCATTTAATTTTGCCACAAGATGAGCGGCAGTAGTCTTTCCAATACCAGGAGGACCACTGATGATCACTGCGCGATAGATACCAGAGCCATCTGGTCCTGCAGACTTGAAGCCCTTTTTAGCATTAGATCTCCAGGCTCTCAACCATCTACCAAGCTTCTCGACCAGGCCCTTGTTTCCGCAAATATGTGAAAGTTCACTTGGAGCATACTTTGTAGTCCAGAGATCACCATCACTATCGCCATTGCTGGCTTTGCCTTTATTTTTCAATCCATCATTTCTAGACATTTCTTTGACAGCGATCTCAACCTTTTTCTGCTCTTCTTTTTGCTTCAAAACGGCCTTTTGAGCGGCAGCACCGGAACCACCATCAGCTGGCATTTCACTTAGAAGCTGCAAAAATCCATCCTCATCAATTGCTTTGATACCAAATTTTTTGATCTTCTCAATCTTACTGGGACCAGCTTCAGTACCCAGAACGACGCAGGTAGTCTTGCTAGAAGGGGATGCTGTGACTTTACCGCCATACTTTTTAACAATATCTTGACCCTCCTCTCTGGGAAGCCGGGGAAGATTGCCTGTAAATACAAAAGTCATACCTGCAAGACAGTTCTCTCGAGCTTGAGGAATAACAAGGTCTCCGGAAGGCTGTGCGGCAGAATCCTTCGCAGCTTTAAGTGCAAAGTAGTTGAACTTTTTAGAAGAGTCGACTTCTGGCAATATAGCGTCAGGAATGTTTTTCAGGATATCGTCACTTGTGAGACCGGCGCCAATAGATACTGTTGGTTTAGCAGCGGGTATAGAGACACTTGCTTTGGGCGTTGATCTGGGAGCTGGCTTAGGGGTTGGCACTGGTTTTGCTTTGACGGGAGACGCCTTTTGGACCGTTTTGGCTACCTTTTTAGAAGCTGCCTTAACAGGTTTCACAGGAGCAACATCAATCATGTCAAAGTCGTCGTCATCATCAAAGGCATCACTGAGATCAAAATCATTATCATCATGAGTCGCAGTTTTTTTGTCGGTTTTAGGCTTGATCTCCTTGACATTCTTCTTGACAGGTTCAGTGACTTTCTTGGTTGCACGCAGGTTACGGCTCGATTGCACAGGCTGAACATCGTCGTCAGAAATTACAGTAACCTCGGACTCTGGTTTAAGGTCCTTTTGAGAAGAAGGTTCCTTCTTTTTCTCAGTCGCTTTCTTAAAGTAGGAAGACGTGTCAATGCTCTCGAGCTCCTCAAATTTCTGACGTTTTGGTTCGCGTTTGGGTGCTACTTTCTTTGGCTGAGTGACAGCAGGCTTTACCTCTGCAATCTCAATCTCATCTTCCGAGTCATCTATAGAACCAAAAAAAAAAAAAAAAAAAAAAAAAAATAAAAATTAAAAAAAAAACGAAAAAAAAAAAAAATAAATATAAACTAATTTTTTTTTTTTAAAAAGGTTTTTTAAAGTAGACATGCCTTTTTTCTTCTATTACCGCTCTGACTTATT
>Ga0160505_100912_pt1 | contig 14976 bp, 11 predicted proteins | sample DIDeMG_FD_108225 | JGI IMG/M metagenome (GOLD analysis project Ga0160505, IMG submission 108225) | Enriched chicken feces microbial communities from UW Madison campus, WI, USA - DID2874_E49_Stillage MG | ecosystem: Host-associated > Birds > Digestive system > Large intestine > Fecal ... | reverse complement strand
TTTTTTTTTTTTTTTTTATTTTTTTTTTTTTTTTTTTTTTTTTTTTTTTTTTTTTTTTTTTTTTTTTTTTTTTTTTTTTTTTTTCCTCCTTGACCCTCTGACAGTTCAACCATCAAGACTATCTTTTCTTTTACTAGCAACTTGATTGAACTCGAGAACTCACAGCATTAGTCAAGATACCAATACGTGGTAACGTATCTTATTTATTTAATTTTTTTAATAACATCAGTTTTTTATTATTTTTATTTAACTATAGTTTTTACAATGTCAGCTCCTCCATGGCGTCAAACTAACAGTAAGTAGTTCTTTGCTCCCCTTTCAAGTAAATTTACTGACCTCTCTAGCGGCTTATACGAGCGTAAAAACTAAAACCAAGCTTAGTAGACCTTCTCAACCTTCTCAACACTCTGTTTCGGCTCCTTCTTTATCCTCACAGACTTTGTCTACTTCTCAAGCCAATAAACCTCAATGGCCAGAGCCTTTGAAAAAATTTGTTTCGTCTTGCTTTGATCAAGTTGATCCTAAGGACACACCAGAAATGGAGAAGCAGCTCAAGGAAGTCATTACCAAGGCCTTTGAGCTGGGATCTACCTGGACAATTGATTGGAGCAAGGCGACGCTTCCAATTTTGGAGCTTCGTAAAAAAGAAAAGAAACGCGCTCTAGAAAAGGAAAAGGATTTTACATCAAACAAAAAGGCTAAGTCTATTAGAAAAAGGTATGTTGTTTTTTCTTCTTTTTTTTTCAAAACTAATTAACTAACATCTATTTAAAAGTTTTAACTCTTTCACATTAGATGAAAAGGATGAGAAGCGCGAGCAGAGGTTGAAAAGGTTTGAGAATGATCGCAGCGCAAACACTAATAACACTAATCTTCCTTCCTCGCACTCAGACCCAACCAAACCAGTTGTTGGTTACTCGACCACCCTAGAAAAAAAATATTTACGTCTTACATCGGAGCCTGATCCAGCGTCAGTACGACCGCTACCTGTTCTTAAACAAACGTTAGAGTTACTGAAAAAGAAATGGAAGCAAGAACAAGACTATTCCTACATTTGCGATCAATTCAAGTCAATGAGACAAGATCTCACTGTCCAGCATATTCAGAATGACTTCACTGTGCTAGTTTATGAGATTCATGCTCGTATTGCCCTTGAAAGAAGCGATTTGGGAGAGTATAACCAGTGTCAGACACAGCTAAAAGTTCTTTATTCTAAGGGCATACCTGGACATTCACAGGAGTTTTTAGCGTACAGGATCCTCTATTTGCTGCATACCAGTAACTACTCAGACCTTAGCGATATTACTTTAGAGATCGAAGAACAGAAAGAGAGGGGCCCATTAGATCCTGCAATATCACATGCACTGAAAGTGTACAAGGCTATGACAACAAACAATTACCACCGGTTTTTTAAGTTATACGTAGATGCGCCAAATATGGGCGGTTATTTGATGGATTCTTTTGTGCACAGAGAGCGACTAGCGGCATTATCACGGATGTGCTTTGGGATGCGACAGACGATTGATCTCAAGTTTCTGATTAAAGAACTTGGGTTTGCAGACATGGATGAGGTTATGGACTTCATGAAATCTTGTGATGTTGAAAAGTTCCTTAAGCATTCGGAACAGAAAGACGGTAATACTAAAGTCTCGCTCCAGACAAAGCCCGCGTATTCTACTGTGGAGCAGTTGAGACAAAAGGCTTTCGCCAAAATCGATATTAAAGGGCAAATTATCTAAAAACTCAACTACATAATGTAAACTAGCATCTGTTATAGGTCACATATATTAATCGTGAATCAAGGAGGATAATAGCATCAATCACAGGTTATTATTCTTCTTGTTTTGTGTCACGTGAATATTTTTTGAGTAAATTTCATCATGAGTACTTTTTAAACCGATTTTTTTTTTTTTCAAACTAGAATAATGAGAAGGAAAATTTTTGCCAACATCGCCCTGTGATTTAAACATATCGCTGTTCAACAAATCAATCGCCATAACCCCCATTATCAATCAATATGGCCCCTACTGCTCGTCCTGAGAACGTGCTCAAGGTATGTTTTTTTAGGACTTTATCAATTTAATTGACAATTTTGGAATACTAACAATTTCACAGCGTGCCGATGAGCTCATCGCCGTCGACCAAGCAACCGCCGCTCTTGAACTCCTCTATGAGACTCTTACTTCGAAGCGTACCAGAAATGTCAGCGTCTCGTTTTTGGAACCCATCATCCTCAGATTTATTGATCTTGCTGTCACTCTCCGCAAGAGTCGTATGATCAAGGACGGTCTTTACCAGTACAAGAAGCTTGTTCAGAGCACCTCGACTGCTACTTTAGAAGTTGCTGTCAAGAAGTTCATTGAGCTTTCTGAGGCTAAGGTGACTGAAGCTCAGGCCCAGGCTGACAAGATCACTCTTGATGTTGATGAGGATTTGGAGGCTGCTGAGAACCCCGAGGACATACTTTTGTCCACTGTCTCTAGCGAGCAGAGCAAGGACAGAACCGATAGAGAGCTCGTTACTCCTTGGCTCAAGTTTCTTTGGGAGGCTTACCGTGCTTCCCTTGAGGTTCTTCGTGGAAACTCTCTTTTGGAGGTTTTGTACAAGAATACTGTTACTCATGCTTTTGAGTTCTGCGTTAAGTACACTAGAAAGACTGAGTTCCGTCGTTTGTGTGAGCTTTTGCGTATTCACTTGAACTCTGTTTCGACTCAACCTCGTAACTCGACTGCCCCCAACCCCATTGACCTTTCTGATCCCGACACTCTTCAGAGATACCTCGATACCCGCTTTAGCCAGCTCAACGTCGCTGTTAAGCTCGAACTGTGGCAGGAGGCCTTTAGATCCGTCGAGGATGTTCACACTTTGCTTAACCACTCCAAGCGTCCCGTTAAGCCTGTTATGATGGCTAACTACTACGAGAACTTGACTCGCATTTTCCTTGTTTCCGACAACTACCTTTTCCATGCCGCTGCCTGGAGCAAGTACTTTTCCCTTATGCTTCAAGCTCGCAACAGCAAGGAGGAGGACCTTAGACGTGTTGCTTCCTCTTTGCTCATTTCTACTCTTGCTATCCCCACCTTCCCCCAGTCTCAACTGAGAGGTGGCTTCCAGGAGGATGATTTGAGAACTCGCAACACCCGTCTCACTTCTCTTCTTAATCTTGCCAAGAACCCTACCAGAGAGTCTCTTCTTAAGCAGGCTCTTTCCAAGAATGTTTTGAACTACGTTCGCCCTGAGATCCACTCTCTCTACAGAATCTTGGAAGTTGACTTCCACCCTCTTAGCATCAAGAGCAGACTTGACCCCATCATCACTGCTATTTCCGAGATTCCTGAGTACAAGCCTTACTTCAAGCCCTTGTACAATGTTATTCTTACTCGTCTGTTCCAGCAGCTTTCTCAGGTCTACGAGACTGTTAAGTTTGACTTTGTCATTGATCTCGCTACCTTCCCTGCTCCTTTCAACTCTACTGCTAGTGCCATTGAGAAGTTTATTGTTAAGGGCTGCCACAAGGGTGAGTTCAGCATCTCTATCAACCACGAGACCCGTGCCATTACCTTCAAGGATGATATCTATGATGAGTCCAAGGTTAACAGCAGTATTACTGAGTCTGCCTCTTCGTTGCAGCTCACTCCTTCTCAGATTGTCCGCACCCAGCTCTCTCGTCTTGGTAGCACCCTCTTCGCTGTTGTCTCCAAGGTAGACACTTCTTTCATTGAGAACCGTGATGCTCTTAGAGAGGCTGCCATTGACCGTGCTCTTGCTGGTGTCGAGGCTGAGAACCTTGAGACTCTTGAGCGTCTCAAGATTATTGAGAACAGACAGGCTGAGGCCGAAAACGAGCAGAGAAAGCGCGAGGAAGAGGAGGCTAAGAACCGTCTTCGCAAGATTCAGCAAGAGCAGGAGGCTGAGCAAGCCCGTATTGCTGAGCAGGCTGCCAAGCGCGAGGCCGAGAGACGCAAGCGTGAGGAGCAGGCTATTAGAAACGCTGAGAAGCGTAAGGTTGCTGAGGAGATCAACTCTAAGGGTCTTATCAAGATTGATATTGACAATATTGACGAGTACGACACTTCTGACCTGAAGAAGCTGCAAATCAAGGAGCTCAATAAGGTTCAGAAGGAGATTGAAGACAAGATGGCCGTTATTGGCCGCAAGAATGATCACATCGAGCGTGCCATTAGACTCGAGGAGATCCCCTACTGGGAGAAGGATGCTGAGAAGCAGCAAGAGCTTGACAGAAAGTTGAACGAGGCTAGATACCAGGCTTTGCTTATCAAGTCCAAGAAGGACCACGATGAGAAGCTTGCTCTCAAGAAACGTTTTGCTGGTATCCTTCCCGCCTATCTTTCTTTGACTGCTTCTGTCACTGAACAGCGCAGAGAGGAGTTTGAGAAGATTCGCAAGGAGAAGGCTGCTGCCTTTGAGAAGGAGAAGGCTGAGCGCATTCGTGAGGTCACTGCTCGTAGAGAACAGGAGAGAAAGGCCCAGCAGGAGCGCAATGAGCGCGAGAGCAAGGAGCTCTTGGAGAAGAACAAGAGACTTCGTGAGCAACAGGAGGCCCTTATGAAGAGAAAGGCTGAGGAGAAAGAAAGACTTAGCAGTATCGATGCTGCTGCTAAGAAGCAGGCTGAGCGCGATGCTGCTACCGAGCGCAAGCTTGCTGAGCGTCGTGCTGCCCTTGCTGAAAGCGCCTCAGGCAGAACTGGTTACGTTCCTCCTCATCTGAAGAAAGCTGGTACTGCTGGTTCTTCTGCTTCTTCCCCCGCTGCCGCCCCTCCTGCCCGCACTCCTGGTGCTTACACTCCTCCTACCCGCACTCCTGGTGCTTACACTCCTCCTACCCGTACCCCTGGTGCCTACGCTCCCCCTACCCGCAGTACCTCCGGAGCATACACACCCCCTATTCGCGCCAACACGGCCACTCCCCCTAGCCGTGAGGCCTCTGGCACTCCCCCTAAGCGCACTGGTTACGTGCCCCCCTCTCTGCGCAAGTAGAGCGATTTTATGTAATGTTTTCTATACGAAAAAGTGAATTAAAGTAAAAGTTGTTTGTGTCTAATTACGATGGTTTGTATGGTTGCGACGAAAGATGCAACCATGTCGTGTACCATTTTGAGCATTTCTAGTGGTCTCCCTTTTACAACAATGTATGTGCAGTAGTGATCCGATGATGGTTATCGAAAGTACGAAAATACGAGTGGGTTTTTAAGGGATGCGCTAATTCCTGGGCAATGAAAACAAGGTGTTGTTGTGGGTGTTGTTGTCGTCGTAATCCCCTTAAAAAAAAAGTTATAAATATATAAACTTTTCGAATATAAAAATCTGACGGGTCCCCTTTCTTCATCTCTTTTTTCTCCATCTCATTCATCTTTGATCTCACAATATATACCCACCACTGCTATAACCCAAACACTCACTAAAACAATGGCTCCCACTTTTTTTGACGGTATCAAGAAGGACTTTAAGGACGTCCCTGTCTCTGCCGATAACAAGATCAGCACCACCGAGTTCCTTGAGGCTTCTGAGTCCCTCGTTACTCTGTTTGATCTGCTTGGCTCCACTGCCTTTGCCGCTGTCCAGAAGGACATGACTGGTAACATCAAGAAGATTCGTGAACAGCAACTTAAGAGCCCTGCCACTTCTGAGACCTTGCAGGACATTGTTCTTAACGAGAAGGATGAGAAGAAGCGTGATGCCACCCAGGGCCTTCTTTGGCTCACCAGAGGTCTTTCTTTCACTGCTAAGGCTCTCCGCAAGAGCATCAACAACCCCGGTGAGGAGCTTACTGTCTCGTTCACCAACTCTTACAACGAGACCCTGACCAAGTTCCACAACATGCTTGTCAGAGGTGTTTTTAAGGTCGCCATGAAGGCTTGCCCCTACAGAAAGGACTTCTACAGCAAGCTGGGTGACGACCAGTCTGTTGTTTTGGCTCAATTGGAGGCCTGGTTGGCTGCTTTGGAGAAGATTGTTGAGATCATTGAGGCTTTCTTTGAGTCTGGCAACTACGGCAAGGGTTTGTAATTAAGCAGATCCACTATTTATAAATATATGTACTTGTTATGAATTGAACCATCATGAATCAATGAAACTGAAGTATGTGTCATGTACGCTTGTTAGACATGAAATTCTGATCAAGTCGAAACAGCGAAGTCTGCGTTATGCTGTTTTATTTACATTTTGCCTTGTTCAAGTAGGCTTGAAAAATCAAAGGGAAAAAAACCCATTTCGTTTTATCCCACGTAGCATCTTTTTGAAAGCTTCTGGAACCTACCCTCCACCTCATCTTCATTCAATATCTCGGTCAACACCTAAACCCAAACTCATTCTAACTCAATGAAGTCCGATACTCTTCTTAAGCTCATTTTTGCTATTGCTGCGCTTTTTGTTGCTCTTGTTGCTGCTGATGCGCCCCCTGCGGTTGAGGACGCCGACGCTCAGCCCAAGTTACGTATTGGCATTCTCAAGAAGGTGCCCGCAAACCAATGCAAGCGCAAGGCACGCAGTGGTGACCTCATCCAGGTCGACTACACTGGTACTCTTCTTGATGGTACCGTGTTTGATTCTTCGCTGAAGCCTGGTCGCACTCCCCTCGAGTTTGGCCTTGGTTTTGGCCAGGTCATCCCTGGTTGGGACCGTGGTTTGGTGGGTATGTGCATTGGCGAGAAGCGTAAGCTGACGATCCCACCCCACCTTGCTTACGGTAAGGCTGGTGCTGGTGGCGTCATCCCCCCTGATGCCACTCTTGTTTTTACTGCTGAGCTCAAGGGTATTTCTGGCTACGATCCCAAGGAGGATTTTGCTGAGCCCGAGGAGAAGGTCAAGATTGCTGCTGAGAAGGAGGCTGAGGACTTGCCTGAGCCCGAAACTGCTGTTGAGAACGAGGCTGAGGAAGAGGGCATTGAGGTTGCTTCCGCGCCTGTTGAGAGCACTACTCCTGCTGCCGCTGATGAGACTGCAATTGAAGAGGAGGAGCCCGAGGTCGAGGACCATGGCGAGCCCGCCGCTGAGAAGACTCCTGCCGGCTCTGACAATGATGAACTATGACTTGGCCTGAACTTGATGGTATGTGCTATGTTTGTTACTATCTTCCCGTGGTCGATGTACACAAGCAAGTACTCTAGTTTGTAGGCGAAAATAAATAAATGAAAAGCGAATGCTATGTTTTTATCCGATCTTCAGTTTTCTATTTCCAGATTTAAATTTTTCCCTTAAGTAAAGACCAGCTCCAATAGTTATACGAGAGAGTTGAATCAGGGACATATCATCTTGTTTGAGAAATGTGCAATTGTATGACCGATAAATTGGTGTGGCATTACAGGGCTCAATTTCATGTATCCCAAGCTTCTAGGATCGGTTAGCCCCAATTTATTTGCTACTCCTATCCACGCAACTTTGCTGATCACTTTAATCCGACGCTGGCAATCACTGCTTTTACCACCACCAAAGGCCACACACTGGAGTTAAAGGAGAACTTAAAAAATCACATTGATTGCGTATCAATTGAATAATTAAGAAAAGCAAAAATTTCATTCATATCATGCCAAACAGAACCCCGGAAGAGGAAAACTTGTATCAACAGTACTTCCATGCAATTGAGCAGGTAGTGCTTAGCCCCAAGCCGACATTGACAGAGCTGACGGGGGTTTCTGATCTCAGCAGCAACAACATTAATAATAACAAAGGCGTTAGGAGGAACCAGGGCCAAGACTTGCTGATCCTGGACTCGTCGTTTAACCCACCCCACGCAGCCCACGCGCTGCTTCTCCAACGCAGTCTTTCACAGCTTCTCTCTCGGGCTGCTGCTGTTGCTGGTGGTGGGCCTGCGGCGCTGCGCCGACCCGCGGCAGCTTCTATAAAGGCGGTTTTGCTGTTTGCCACTGCCAATGCTGACAAGGCCGTGAAGGCTGCAAGCGTCTCGGCCCTCGTGGCTACCTACGCCGAGCGCGCCATGCTCATGCGCAAATTTCTGGACCAGCAGCCTCAGAGCCAGATCCACCAGGCTCAGGCCGCCCCGGCCACTGCAGCAACTACAGCTCCTGATGTAGACCTTTCAATAGCTGTGTGTAATTGCAGTAAATTTGTCGACAAAGCGCACCTCTTCACACAAAGCCAGCTTCAACCCGCTCATCCCAATAATAATAATAATAATAATAATAACAATAACAATAACAATAGTGATAATAATAGTTCTCCTCGTCAGGTGTCTCGTGATGGTGATCTCATTTTTGCTGTGGGATTTGATACAATTGTGCGCGTGTTTGCGCCCCATTATTATACCGACATTCCCGGCGGGATCAACGCGGCGCTGGGCCGGGGCCCCTTCCGATTCGTGGTCATGACGCGTGACGCGTCGTCATACCCTGGCACCAACAGCAATGCCAAACCTCATGACACTAGTAAGACGCAACCACCGCAGACGGGGGGCCCAGAGCCCGATGATGATTTCCTTGCCCAGAAACAGCAGCTCCAAGCCCAGCTAACGGAGCTGGGACTCTGGGATTATTGGCAGCATCGAATCGACTGGGTCCGTGGTGATGTCAGCTCGTTTGGCGTCAGCTCCAGCCGTATCCGGCAGCTAATAGGGCAGAGTATCACCAACGATAGTCATAAGATCAGCAATGATGGTAATGGTGACAGCACTGGCGGAACCAAGCATACGGCTGAAGAAATGTGTGGTCCGCTTGTTTATGATTATATTCTGCGCGCTGGACTCTACCGCGCGGCCAGTTGATTGACAACCAAGGGTGTCTAATATATACTTAAGCGGGGTTCTGGAGTGATTGGTACAAGTATTAAAGAAAATAAGTCCCGGTTAGTATATATTTGTACAAGTCTAGATTGTACTACAATGCTGGTTGATGGGGGAGAGAAATAACTTATCTATACTATGTAACTTATACACCTATGTTCCAGAAAAGTTCCAAAGAAAACAAAAAAAAAAAACAACAACAAACAAACAAACAAACCACAAAAGTTTTTTTTTTCTGTGCGACCAGGAATTACTTTAGGTCGAAATCAAATCCGTATGATTATAGAAATAAGTAAAAATGCCATCAAAAAAGTCATCAAATGAAGCATAATGAGATAAATCGAGCATATCGAGGACTGAATCATCCAGGGTATCATTGGGCAGTCCCTCATGTTGTTGCTGCGGCAGCGGCGACGGGGCTGACTGTGGTTCAGGATTAGGCGATTTGGCCGGCACAAATTGGTTCAAAATCTCACCACCCTTGCGGGTAGCCATAATGACACTTTTGATAATCCGAGCAATGGAATCAACAATATCGCGCGATCGTTCACCAATCTGCGCCAGGTACCAGTAGCTGCGTACAATGAGAGTTAAATGCTCGCCTACTTCGGTGGTGGTGGGCAAATGTCGGCACAGGGTCATGGCAGCGTAGATGATAACGATAAGTGGGTGATTGGGCATTCCGGCAATCCGCTCGCGTGGTAGTAAAAGTAAAAGGTTGAGCACGCGAATGGAAGCTTCAATCTGGCGCGCCGGCGGCTCGAGAATAATAATGCAAAGATCGTAGCTCAGTCTAAGGTCTGGGGATATTGTTGATGATGACGATGTTGCCCCATGCTGGGTATACCAGCGGCGCAGCAGCGAAATGTTTCCTGTCGCCTTGGCCGCTATGGCCGCTTGGTACAGTTTAATTTCAGCTAGCGTGCGAGTATCAAACTCCGTCACGCCAGCCAGTAACTCACACACAGCAAGATACTCCTCTGGAATCACCACGGGCCGGTTCGTAAGTACTGCGTACTGATAATGGACAAGACAAATCCCATTCCACACGCGCAAGTTATATTCATCTTCTGCAGTAAGCTGTACACGTGCGCCACGCCTTGCAATTTCATGGAAGCGCATGGATAGAATGAAAAGTCGTATGGCATGCGATGTCAGTAACCACGAGTCAAAAATGGGCTGCCGGGGTTTGCGGGCAATATTAAACATGGCCATGTAAAGCAGACTCTCAATGTCCGAAATCTGGAGCGGCGCTGTCATCATAGCAGTACCTGTAAGTGATCTCACAATGGCGAAAAGCTGAGGCTGCAGCCTGTCGTAAGTAGCGGACTCATCGCATCGCATACCTTGAAGCAAAAGTATACCGCGCATGAGCGACGAGAGCTCCCGTGCCTCAATTGCAGTGTTGGGGATGATATAGCATTGGCATCGAGAATAAAAGCTATCCTTAAGCCGCTGTTCTAGTGCTGGTTCAATATAGGCGCTAATCCATGTATCCATCTCAACCGATGCGGCGCGCATTGTGGCGTATTTTTCTGATCGATCAAACAACTTGTAATCAATATCCCAAATGACACTCAACGGCGCTTGGTCCACGTTTTTGTCAAGAACTAGATTTTCCAAAGCAGCTGCAGGAGATAATTGCGACGTGGAATTTGACTTGGCTGGCGCTGCAGCTGTCATGGCATTCTTATCACTAAGCAAATCTCTAAGCGACTGGAGTTGTTGGCCAAGCCCGCTAATTGCATTTTCAAGCAACTCAAGCCGGGCCAAAATAGGGTCATCCTTGTTTGTAATGGTAGCGTTGGCATTACAAGAGCTGCTTCCGCTACTTATACTTACGCTGGTGGAAGCCTGCTGGTCAGCTGGGGTCGGCTCAAGGTTGACTTTTGTAAGATAATTTGGCTGCTGGACCTGGTCAGTTGCTAGGGAGCATGAAAGTCGCAGCACAAAACAGCGATGACACATGCCGCGACTGACGTCAAAGTCACAGCGCGTTTTAAGCTTTCGACATGTTTGACACGAAAGGGATCGTCTTTTTTTCGCCACTGTAGAATAGGTGGTACTACTACCTGTTCTGCCAGCGGCTGCTGCAGTGCGCTTGTTAGATCCACGCTTTTTTGGCCCTGGGGGTGCTGGTGTGGCTATAGTCAACGGGACAGCAAGGTCAGTTATGGGGGTTGAGGCAGTATTCGTATTGGGTGTGCTGTTGACATCTGACACGCTCGAACCTGTTACTGGCGTTGCCATAATGTCATTCAGCGACTCTACTCTTGTATTTTCAGAAAGTCCCGCCGGACTGTGCTGCTGCTTATGCTGTGGTTGTTTTTGTTGCGTGAAGTTTAACGGCGGCAGAGTCAGACCGTCCATTTTCCTGTCAGCATATCCGCTGGCGCCAATACTACTGCTGCTGCCACCAATCATGTTGATACCATTTTCACTAGTTAGGCTGCCGCACAGTCCCATACCGACTGCAGGTGAGGATGCTGTCGTAGGGCTGCTCTTGCTTGATTTTGAAGTTGTAAGATTCGGAGGCCCGGCGTTTGGGTTTGTGCTGACACTCGTGTTTCCGTTATAAAGCGTCTGAATAAACTGGGTATTGATCGGTGGAAGTGACGGCTGCGGTTGCTGGTGGTAAATTGTTTCATGAAGCGGAAGAGCAGGCTCGCTGCCCAGCGGCTGACCGGCCACATGTGCACTGCTACCGTTGCTGCTGAAGCTCGTAGTGTTGTTGTTCAGGTTGCTGAGATCCATGAAATAAACACATTTAATCCCAAACAAAGCCAATTCCAAATAAAAAATCTGTTCCAACCTGCATGTAATTCCTTACTGAACAAGAAGAAAAATTTTTTGTAAAATACAAATAAAAATGGAAGAATAAAAACCACTTAATATCTGTATTAGTTGCCTGTAAATTAGTGTTACGGTAGTTTAAGATTAGGATCTTTGAATGGTTTGCAATGATTCTTTTTTTTTTTTTTTTTCTTTTTTTCGGTTTTTCATTAGAATCAGCAAAACCACCACATAAAATAATTAACGAAAAAACAACCACTTAGGCTCATAACGATCAAAAGAAAACAACGATATTGACAATACAACGTAGGCATCTCAATTATCCCTGAGGTAGAATCTACATCAAGTTAATGCCAGAAAATATTATTATGATATACGAAATACAACTACTATTATTGCTACTAAATTACAGAAATTTTTTTAAAGGAATTGGAAAAGAAGGGCAGCGATAGCACCAAGGGAGGAGGCCTCAACCATGTAACCAGCACCGGAAGAGCTGGCAGTGGTAGAAGCTTCAACAGAACCAGTGGCAGCGGCCTTGGAGCCCTTAGTGGCAGTAGCAGCACCAGAGGTGATAGCAACAGAGGTAGAGACAGAAGCAGCCTTGCACTGGTAAGAGTCACCACGGATGACACCCTCCTTCTGGAGATCGTTCCAAGAGGAGCAGTTGAAAAGTTCAGAGTCAGACTCAATGGAAACACCACCCTGGACAATCTCCAAGCTGGGAGCAGTAGCGTTATCGAAGCTACCAACAATGTTAATGGCACCACCAACGCTCTTGACAAGAGGGAAACCAAGAATAGAGTCGAGCTTGGTGTTGTTGGCAATCTGGAAACCACCACCAATAGTCTCAAGCTTGGGGAAAGAAGCGTTGGCAAGCTTGTCATTAGCAACAATAGCAAGGGAGCCACCAATCTTACTCAACTTGGGGACAGAAATGGAAGCGATGGAGTTGTTGGTGAAAGAAAGAGTAGAGTTGATGGTGGTGACGTTAGGAAGAGAAAGAGAAGAAACATCACGAAGGGTAATGTTGTTGGCCCACTGCAGGTAAGGGAAGGTGACCTTGACGTTGCTACCAGTGGAAGAAAATTCGAGAATGTTAGAAACAGATCTGAGGTTGAAGTCGAGAGTGGTCAAAAACTTGTTGTTGTTGATGTTAAGAGTATCAACGGTCATGAGGGAGATACCTTCAAGAGACTTGATAGTGGTGTCGGAGATAATGAGGGACTTGGCCTTGGTGATGCCAGCATCAAGCTGGAAAGTGTCCAAAACGTTAAGGGTGACAAAAGTGATGTCGCCAACAGTGGTGAGCTTGGGGAAAGAGACAGTAGTGAGCGACTGAAGAATCTCAAGAGTGAAAGCACCAGTGATGTTGGCGAGAAGGGGAGCAGTGATAGAGTTGAGGGTGGTGATGTTCTTAACAATGAGATCACCGTCAAGGGACTCAATACCACCAATGTTGGCGGTGGCCATGTTGCCCTCAAAGATAATGTTACCAGTGAAGGTAGAGCAGGAGGCGATACCATCAAGGTCAGACTGAGACGAGACAGTCAAAGAAGAAGAGCAGAGCTTGCTGCTGCTGCTGCTACTGGTTGACGCGGCTATAATAAAGAGTTAGTGGTTGAATTCGCTACGATAAACACATATACAAGCATTTATAATGGGCATGGATATCTCTAAAAATATGTTGGATGTTTAGGGGTGAAAATACAAGAAAACAAACCAACACATTCCAGAGAATCCCTTGATATCACGGAATTGTTTTACGACATACCAGAAACGCCGGCAGCAACAGCCAAGGGAAGAAGGACGTTCTTGAACTGCATTATGAGACGTGCAAAAGGAGTGAAAAAGGTATTAAGCGAGTGACTTGGAGTGGGAAATGAAGAGAAAAGATGGAAAAAAAGAAGGAAAAAAAAAAGAAGAAAAAAACAGAAGGAGAGGAAAATAAAAACTTGAAAGAGGAAAAAAAGTTTTTTTAAAGGACGTTGGCAGGGGGAATTTTTTTTGTAAAAAAAAAAAAGGAGACCCAAAAATATGATTATTATGATTATTATGATTATTACTATTATTGTAGACTCAATAAGAATACAAGGGCCTAAGGTTTATGAAACTGTACTTCTCGCTACTTGGATGTGTGCGGACACAATGTCTACATAAACATACTACCGAATAAGGCAATTGAGTTCTGACATGCCCGATTAGTGCGCATTGTCCACAAAAAAGATCGTCGTTTCTACAGCAACAAGAAAAGCCAAGATTTAGATGACTGTGGCGCTCACACTAATCGAGTAAGTAAGGCTGTGTCTCCTGCATTAAAAATGCAGATCTAATGCACCAAGCAACTTCTAACTTTGTCATTCCAAGTTTTTTTTTCCTTGCAATTTTGAAACCAAGTCAGTAACAATAATATCAGGTTTTTTTTTATCTTATTATAAACGGACAACATCATTGGTCAGAATGACGTGGTTCAAACATTGACACCTATTTCATTTCAGCGTATACTCTGTCACACCAGCGTATTTAAAGGCACTACAGCCGGGCGTTTTTATTTTTTTATTTTTTAAAGTCGGCTCCTCCTTATTGAGTGGAGCAGCGTATACATTCTCAAACTACGTCGCAGCCGCGATACTGCTGCCAAAGTATTTCACAAGTTTGCCACCCCTGGCTGATATTATTTTGATTACGTAGGCAGCACAAGTCGTTGTTCTCTGGATTCCAACGAATATTAACAGGAAAACAACAACCATCACAAGAGGTTATCTACCGACGTCCAACCTGCCTTTATTTACACCGAACTTACTCTCCACCGCCCAGCTTCTACTAACCTGTAAAGTGCTCAACGTCATCAGTAAGCGTTGACACGACTAAATCTTATACCTTCGTTTATGTAGAAAGCAAAAGCATGGAACATGGGAAGTATTAAATTAATAACATATGTGTTGATAGGAGCAAAGAAGAGACATTATACAAACAAGAAAAATATTGTTAATTATATACTTGAGATAGTCTCTTACCAAAGGAAATAGCAATGAAAATCTCAATCAAAAGATAGGGGCTGGTAGATTATTTTGCACGCCTTTACTGAAACTCAAACAGTAAAGCCTTCAAAGTTTCAACGCCTGCCAAGATGGTATAATGTGAAACCTTATGACAGGTTTGTAAATAGAGCAAAACTCTGCGACAAACATAAATATATGCAACTTACATCAATGCAATAAACCAAAAGATACTTTAGTCCAGAATATCCCTCAGATATGAGATCGTCATCAAGAAAGATAAAGAACTTGTTATATAACGAAAAAAAAAAAAAAAAAAAAAAAAAAAAAAAAAAAAAAAAAAAAAAAATAAAAATAAAAAAAAGGGGAAAAAGCTCGAAAATTTGTGTCCCACAGCCATAGGGAGGATTCCATAAACAAAAGAAAGTG